>Ga0031658_1000004_pt1 | contig 100502 bp, 103 predicted proteins | sample FrelakmetPLP11PL_FD_55179 | JGI IMG/M metagenome (GOLD analysis project Ga0031658, IMG submission 55179) | Freshwater lake sediment microbial communities from the University of Notre Dame, USA, for methane emissions studies - PLP11 PL | ecosystem: Environmental > Aquatic > Freshwater > Lake >...
GTTGTTGTTCATGTGTGTCATTATAGTCGTTTGGTTAGGCTGTGTCAAGCTGGTCATTCGCGAGTGTGAATGGATTGTGGATAAGTCAGCAGAAGGATCCGCGATGGTTATCGAGCATTTCCTCGAGCTTCTCATTCACCTTCGCGAGCTCAGTGCGCAGCCGCTCAATCTCATCAGCCGCGGCCTTGTTTCGATTGCACTCTTGGCAACGACAATAGTTGCCATGCCGTAGCGCAGAATCCCGAAGTTGTTTGACGATGTCGTCGGTCATGTTAGATACTCCGTTGGTCGTTGATGTTCAGGAAGTCAATGTCGGTTGATGGATTCGGTTCGTGACCCATTAGGCATTCACCTCCGCAGCGTATTCGGTACGCATCGACTTGAGGTTGTCGAGCTGGGTTTCAAGGTTGTAAACCTTGTCTTGCATCAGCTGCTTGCGACGAAGCAACTTACCGTACTTGTTCTCGATCTTGCGCAGCTCCTTGACGAGCATTTCCTTCAGAAGCTTCTCGCGAAGCATGGCGATGGTCATGATCGGTCGTGGGCCCTTGCGGGACTTGGTTGAGGTTGCGGTCTTGGTCATTCCGTTGCTGTTCTTGTTCTTCATGCGTTAATTATAGCAAGTCGCGCATTGTTGTCTACCCCTTGAGGCGATGAATCCGATTATATTCTCACTTTGTTCTAAGTCATGGCGTAGCCGGTGGTTATGCGATACGGGGTGATATGGGGTATTGGGGGTGGATTGTGGATAACTCTTCCCGTGTATCGGTCACGCTACAATGAAATTCGGTCAAAGGGACTCCCACCCTGTTAGGGGCTAGCAATTATTTCCGGATGTCCGCAGAATTCCTCAGAGGTTCGCAGAGGTTCAACAGAATTCCTCAGAGGTTCAACAGAATTCCTCAGAGGTTCGCAGAGGTTTCGCAGTCCACTCAGTTTCCCCCTCTGTGATTTACAAAGCACTACAGAGTCCTACAGAGCTTCATTCTGATTCCTTGTTTACAGATCTGAAAGCTTTTCTGAAAGTGTTTTCTGTAAAAAAATTTCAAAAAAATTTCTGGATGTATAAATAGTCTTATATAACCCCGAATGGAAAAATAATATGAACTTAAAAGAATACTTTAAACAAAAACTTAATTCTCAACTAAATGAGGGTTGTGGACCAAAACCAATGGTTTCAGTTAAGAAAGTCAAGGACGCAAGTCCAGGCAACGAGAATATACGAAAAGAGACTGACCGCATCAAGAGCGATGGTCAAAAGGACCTCAAGGGAAATCAGTCGAAGCTTGACCAGAATAAAAACGGCAAACTGGATGGACAGGATTTCAAGATTCTTCGCAACAAAAAGTAAGAGATGAAATCCTTTAAGCAATTCATTACCGAAGATGATATAATGGGTGGTCATGACCCCAATAGCACCATTAGTATTCATCGTAAAAAAGGATCATTAATCCCCAATCTGAACTCATTGGTTGCCAAGATAGGAAATGTATTTTCTCCAACTGAAACTACTCAAACATTGAAGTTGGATGATAATCATCATATTCACATAGACCATGACAAAGAACTGGGTAGAATGGCAGTTCGTCTGATGTCCAGTAAACCTGGTCATGAAAAGTCACCATTGATGACTTATCACGCGAGTCATGATCCCCAAGAAACTATTTCAACACCAGATGGCAAGAAGGTGGAAATGTATAGCGGAACTCCCCAAAAAGCGAGAACTGATGTTCGTCGAGGTGTTGTTAAAGTTCCTAAGAATTTCTTTCATGCTATTGTGAATGCTACTGGTGTTGGCATCATGTCTGGTGGAAGTCAAACTAAGGGTGGAGTCAACATGTGGAGAAAAGCAGTTCGTCATGGACACGAAACAGGTCACTCTGTTGAATCTATACATGAACTAGGTCCAAGATTCGCCAGTTCATATCAGATGATTGGAAGAATCACTCCAAGAAATTTTCAGGATGCCTATAATCTTGATGTTAGCACAAGAAAAAAAGGAAACACATCCAGTGTTCCAAGAATGTTTAACCACATAGACCCCGAGAATCCCAAGCATCGACCTGGTGTCACTAGAGTCTTTACTCGTCTTGTGGTTCTTCCCAAGAAGGAAAGCATTCAATGAAATCCTTTAAACAAATATTGTGGGAGGCAGATTCTAGCGAACCTGATATTGCTGCTGATCCACCACCAGCGCGTTTTCCAGGAAAAAAGACAACTCCACCTTCACCTCCAAACTTAAATCATCTCGAATATAAAGATCGAATGGCTGTAGAACACAAAGCGGTGTTACATGAGATTGGGATGAGAAAAGACATAGCGACTAAATCATGGATGGGAGCGAGGGGAGAATACAAAAAAGTTTCGTCTCCTGATCATCATATTCACACGATATTGAGCAACCCCGAATTCTTTGATACCACTCATACAGAATTAGAAGGCCTTGACCCTTTGGCAGCACATGGCACATGGTCGAATAAAATAATGGAGCATATTGGTAAGAAGGGGTTTCTTCGAGTTGCCAATAACTCAATTACACATCCTGATACATCTCAACCAAATGACATTGATGTATATCATGTTTATAGCGTTTCTCATCATGGTTGGAATGGAGACAATTCATCCTTTGTGGAACCTCTTAAGCATATACGAAATAATATCACTAAGCACATGAATACTCCAACTGATCAGGTGATGATTGATTTACATGGTGGAGCGGGAGGATTTGGATTATCATTTACCCCTCATACTAGACATAGATTGAAATCGGTAGAGGATATAGATGATTTCATAGCATCCCCTCCCCCGAGATACGAAGAGTTTCAAAGAAAATCACGCGATAGAATTGGAACTCTTCCTGAAACACCACGCATTCCTAATTCCACAGAGATTCGGGACCTTATTCCAAAGACTCCACCAGCTGATTCTGTAGTGCCACAGGCTATATGGAATAATATGAGAAAACTTGGAGACTCCTACCAACCTCTACGATCATTTTCATCCTTTATACAGGAAGAGAAAAAACAACAGACTCTTGGTGATCATGTTAGTATTAAATTGAATGATCCAGAGGCACATGTATGGGTCACTCGAAGCGGGTCCACTAAATCAGTAGGAACTCCTACCAACGAATTCTCTGAACATCACTTTGGAGTGACCATTCGGAATCCAGATACATTGGATCCAAAATATCTGTATTACATGCTACAACATGTACATGGGTCTAAATATTTTGAAGGCAAGGCGAATGGCGCAACCAATCTGGTTCATATCAAGCGAGAGCATATCGCCAATATACCAATAGGATGAGTTTCATGAAATACTTAATACTTGTTCTGGTTCTTTTGTTCACTCGTCCTTCTATGGGAGAGACTATAATTCTTCCCGTTCAAGACCTTCTATATGAGGTTCCTAACTTTACCAACGCTCCCAAGTTCAATCTTGGTGCAGCGATCAATGGTGAGGTTGTGTTAGAGACACCCAAGAAAATAACGAGAAAGTCCAAACGGGAAATAGAGAGAAATATTATAAATATGATATGGGAAGAATATCCTGATGCTCAGAGCATACGAATCTGGCATGGAAATGTAATAATAAAAATATGAAAAACTTTAAACAATATATCCTAGAAGGGGAACCATCTTCCGTTCTTCCATCTGAAATAACCGATCCCCCAAATACTAAAGTAAATACTCTTAGTTATTCTGGAAATAAAACCAGAGAACCCACAAAAACTAAGATAGTGAATAAAAAGAATACAAATGTTGATTCTAGCACCAATATGAGTGCTGATACAGCAACATCTTCTAATCCAACCCCATCTAAATCTCCAACATCCAATTCCAACACAAAACTTATATGAAGATATAATAGGATGAGTATCTCTCATATAGGTATTGACATACATAGTCCTGTATGGTATAATACTAATATCAGAAAGCGAAGTACTTATGGACGCACAAACTATTATAAAGGCATATTTACCAATGGTCAATTCTAATATTGATGATGATGACGAAGACGAATTAGACGAAGATGAATTAGATGAAGAATATGATGACGAAGACGAATTAGACGAAGACGAAGACGAAGACGAAGACGAAGAAGATGAATTTGACGATTTTGATTCTGATGACGAAGATGACGACGATGACGATGACGATGATGATGATGATGATGATTACGACGATGATGACGATGACGATTATGATGACGATCAACAACAATCTTGAAGTCAAAAATGATCATATCCGAACAAATCGAAGAATGTCGTAGATTAAGTCGGCAGTCGGAAGAATATGCCTATGATAGATTGTATGAAGAAAGTAATGTGGTGTGGACTAAGGCATCTGAGCTAGCAGTAAAGTTATTACGAGACAATGCGTCAGGAACATTTCTTGATTCAGAATATCGTTTTCTCAAATCAATTATTAACCATATAACAGAAGAAGATTAAATAATGCGTGATAATACGATTGAAGTTTTTTTAAATGAAGAGTATGGATATAAGTGTTGGATATGGCGACCAAACATGAACGAAGATGAATTCGTTTCATGGTGGAATAGTGCTACAGAATCAGATATCATCAAGTATTTCTTCAATATTCACGCTCTTCCTGGTTCGTTGCGTGAATATACCGAAAAGCATATTGGTGGATCAGCAACTAAACGAGAATATGGCGATCCAATATCACATCGTCCATATTATTATTGCCACTTCCATGATGTGGACGATTCCTATATCTCAATTGGACCAGATAATTATCGGTTCAAGAATCGCACACGATATGATTGGAAGGATTACTGGCTAGATCATAATCTGCGAAAGCAAAATGCTTTCAAGAGTTAATTGAGTCCCAATATAGTGGATGTTGATGGTTTTATAGTGGAACAAACAATTGGATATACTACTCCAGCTAGTGCTTTTATTGTCACTCGCGCGGTTGATCCTCTTGCTGGAATAAACTCGACATTATGAGCAGTTTCTGCTGTGCTGATAAATCCAGATATGCTTCCAGTATAACCAGCTGTTGTAATTGGAAATGCTATTGTGTATTTGTCTGACATGTGATTAAATCTCCAAAGATAAATATATGTATGAACAAACCTAATTGGAAAGAACTTGACATTAAAATAGCTAGCGATTATACTCATGGTAGTCCAGAATACTATCGTGAAAAATTACGGGGTATGTTAGGATTACCTAAACTACTTCCAGGAGAAAAAGATGCCACTACACAAAAACGAGATAACAAGAACAATTCTATTGGACTTCCTCGTAGAAGGAATCTGTAAGATAGCATTTGTCAAGCGAGATGGAACACTTCGTATAGCATTGGCAACACTAAATTACGATTTGATTCCATCACAATACACAAAGGCAGTCGATAAGATATTTCTTCCCGATGCCAAAGTTGATATTTTACCATTTTGGGATGTAACACAAGGCGCATGGAAGAGTTTCTATGTAAATAGTGTTGAATTATTCATTAATGCCAAAGAATTGACAAAGAATACTCCCGATAATAAGCAAAAACATGAAAAAGTAGACGAAAATAATAAAGATGCTGATGATATTCAGGATATGGATGATAATAAGAAGAAAAATCTTGAATCCAGTCAGCAAAAATCAAATAAATTCTTTGATAAGAGTCGCGACGAGAAAGATGTTGATCCAGTAAATAGAATTAATACTCGTAGCGCGAAATTACCAAGAAACACAAGAAGTAGTATTACCGAACAATACGAAAAACACAAGAAAGATAGGGAGAATGCGACACACATTCTCAATAGACTCCGTGCGGAAGCANTTAAACGAAAGGATAAGAAATAATGGCGCGTAATAAAGATTCAAGTCGTGGATTAAGTTCGAGAACTCAACGAAAACTTAGGGACGAGATGGCGTTAAAGACATTAAATAGGAAAAAGAACCTAATTGGAACTACCGCTAACAAAAAGGAAAACTCATGAATGCTCCAATGACAGATGTTTCTCATAAACATCGCAAGGCAAAGAATCGTCGCAAGGCGAGAGCACATGAAAGTCTTGCGAATGCCAAAAAGAAGACTCTAGAAGAATTGTATAAGCAAGATCGTCTTCCAAAATTCCTCTATCACCGACTTGGACTATGAACATATTCATTCTTGATAAAGATCCGTGTATCTCCGCACAGATGATGTGCGATAAACATATAGTTAAGATGATTGTGGAGGGCTGTCAGATGCTCTCCACAAATCATCGTCTATCTGGCAGTGATGTTGTATATAATGTTCCTGTAAATCTATACAAGCAAGCATTTGCCAATCATCCTTGCACTATATGGGCAAGGCAGACCAAAGAGAACTATATGTGGTTGGCAGACCACACGCTTGAACTCTGCCATGAATACACACGAAGGTATGGCAAGATACATTCGTGTGAACAAATGTCTAAGTGGTTCTCCAAGTATTATCCACTCAGAACTCCTGATGGGGATTTGACACCATTCGCACAGGCAATGCCAGATGAATTTAAAGTTCATGGAAATGGTGTATCTGCGTATCGTAAATATTATATTGGGGTAAAGTCCAAGTTTGCCAAATGGAAATATACAAAAATTCCAGATTGGTATACAGAGGGCTTGACAAACGCTCCAGTTATGGTATAATATGAATATAACAGGAAGATGCTCTTCACACATTATGAAGGATATGACAATGATTAATATTTAAAAAAATGTCAGATTAGAGCCAGTTATATTATAATGTAATGAGTTTGATGATTTAGAGAAAATCATCATTGCGTATCCTTATAGGTTCTAATACGCTCTTACATACGAAACTAGGCGTTAAACACAACGGGGGACTCGCCACCCCCTGTTTTATTTTGCCCCCATAACTCAGCGGTAGAGTAATAGCCTTTTAAGCTAATGGTCGTAGGTTCAATCCCTGCTGGGGGTATTCTATATACATTATTGCGGGATTAGCATATTGGTGATGTCCTGGTTTTCCAAACCAGTTAAACGGGTTCGATTCCCGTATTCCGCTTTATGAGTGATAATCGAAAACATTCTGCTGGCAAGGGTGATAAACCTAGAACAATGGACTACCAAAAATGGTCAGAGAATTGGGATAGAATTTTCGGTAAAAAGGATAAACCCAACAATGGCAAGCGACACAGAAGTAAAGTTTTACATAGAACGGCAAAAAAGACGAGAAGCTCAACGCGAAAATCAGCATGAGCATGATTATTACATGGTATTGCTAAATACCAACAAGAACGGATCAGATTAATGACTACAACCAGCCCAAAGTCCCCAAAGAAATCAGAAGTCAATGAAAATTTCAAAGAAATACTTTATGAAATTAAAGTAGTCAATGCCATTGTGATATTGAATACATTAATTGTGTTGGGTATCATAGCAGTATCGATATTATATTGGATCGTAACGGATGGGTAACCGCGACATCACCATATCGAGAATTATATTATCTTTTAGTATATTAGCTCTTTTGTTCTTGCCTCCTAGAATTAAAATAACAACAAACATACCACCGACAGCAATTTGTAGCAATAACATAAAATGAAATATATGGAGAATTATCATGATTCCGGAAGAAGAAATAAAAATTAAAATCAATAACAAGATGTGGAAGGTGAAGATTGTAAAATCTACCGACCTTGCTGCTGCTTCATATGGCGAATGCGATCATCCAACCTATGCCAAACCAGAAATTTGGGTTAAGAGAAGTCTCAAACCAATTGATATGATGGATACTATCATCCATGAAGTGCTTCATGCTATTCGTCCAGAGTTATCTGAAGAAGCTGTACTAGAAACCGCTACGACCATCGCTAAAGCGTTGTGGAAGTTAAAGTATCGTAAGATGCCTCGGAATACGGAATGACATCATGGGAAGGGATTGCCCCCTTCCTGACATTCTATTAAATAGTTCATTTGCTATTACCGATTCGGGTGAATCATCATGTTCAAAATCACTGAACATTGATTGATACACTCGTTGCTTTCTTTTAACCATATCTGGATTTACATCCTCTGCTCCCATGGAAAATGTTGTAAGGGGTATACCACTTTCACTCATTGTTCTATGGTGATGTGCTAGTGCTTTGGGAAGAACATATCTTAAAAAGTTTGGACCACTCGCAGCAAAATCTGTGGACTTACCAAAGTAATCACCATTACGAGCAAATCCGATAACAGATATGCTTTCCTTTGGTTTATGTTTGTAATTTGCTAACGATATATTCCAATTATCTGACTTACCTTCCATTCCGATAATTTCTACATCGTAATGCCATAGGTGGACTCCACACCTGATTCCTTTGTTTATGAGCTTTAGCTCGCCATGCTCCTCAGTTGAGGCTAATAGCTCATTCTTATTTTTAAAGTTTAAATAATTGAAAAATGATTCAAAAATCATATAAGATATTTAGGAATTTCGCTGGGAAAGCGTCCAAGGGGCTTGACAAAGGGTAGGGATATGTTATAATATACCCAGTTAACCGAACGACGAAAAGACTCACGACGATTCGGATGGTTTCAAGAGTCAAAGAAACGACAGAAAAGGAATATTATCATTATGGCAAACAGCACAATCACTCTCTCCAAGAAGCGTCAGGTCATCAATCATCTCTCCCGTGGTTGGGGTATCGACTCGCGTGAAGCAAAGACCAAGTACGGAGTTCAGAACCTCCGCGCTACCATGAGCGACATTCGTGAGCAGGTCGAGCAGTACGGCAATTGGGAGATTGAGTCTGTCGAGAGCGGTCGCACCACTCGCTACTTCATGCGCGACACTCACCCAGGTAGTCGCACCTATGGGTTCCGTAAGGATGGTTCGCGCTTCATGATCAGCAACAACGCTTGATCGTAACAACTTAATATTCGCGAAGGTGTGGCAGAAATGCCACACCTTTGTTTTATGACAGACTCTGATACAATCTTAAATTTCGCCTANCCTCTGTGTCTTGAAATCAAGAGACAGAAGAAGCATCTATCTCTNATCTTTCANAAGAAGAAACTACTCTCTATTGGAAGGAATTGTTTCAAGACACATCCAGAAGCAAAGAAGATTGGATATCCATATGAAGAGATGCATTCTGAACTCGACGCATATCAGAAACTTCCAAAGAAATATCGTGGATTGAAATTGATTCTCGTGAATGTAAGATTCAATCGTTTTCGTCAACTTCGTATGTCGCGTCCGTGTGACCTTTGTACGCCTTGGTGTCGTGAGGTGTTTGACTCTATATACTATACCGACAACGAAGGAATCAAAAGATTGGAATAACTCATGAAATATGTACTAAAAGAAACAAAAGAAACTTGCGTGATCGTTGAAACCTTTACCGATTTATTTGGCGATGAAATGTGTAAGATTCAGACTGAGTCTGGTCAACGCATGGATGTTGCTAAAGAAGACCTTTTACATTTTCTACAGGACTGACTATGCCATTTCGACTACACATTGACATTCCACTCAACATGACTGAAGAAGACGCTCTAATGGCATCTCAACAAATTCTAGGTATCTTGGCAGATGTAGATACCGACGCAATTCTCCTCAANGCTATTGGTGTCGAGGAAATTAATTATCGTCTAGGACACGATGAGGATCGCCAGAAGAGTAATTATTTTCAGAAAGACTCCAATGGTCATGTGAACAATAAGAAATCAAAGATTGTTGTTCCCAAGATGGAACAACTTGAAGCGATGAAATCTCTCGCAACTTCAGACGAAGAGCTTGACATTACGCACTGATTCTGATATAATACAATCTACGCGCCGTGGGCGGAAAGTTTCGCAGGGTTGCTTATAACAATCTCAAGCCAGAGCGTTACTGGAACGGCGTATTGCGGGGATGTAGACCAATGGCAGAGTTAATTGACTCAAAATCAATCCAGTGTGGGTTCGAGTCCCACCATCCTCATTCTATATCTAAGGCCTTGTCGTCTAGTCTGGTTAGGACTCAACCCTTTCAAGGTTGCTACGGGGATTCAAATTCCCCCAAGGTCATTTTTGTAATGTAGCATGGTATTCCCATACTATTATAAATAAAAATAGAAGGAGTACTCCTATGTTCATTACAAAATTTCTAGAAATTCAAAATCAACTTCGTATCTTTCATTGGCAGACCAAATCATTCTCAGAGCATAAAGCTCTTGGAGAAGCATACGCGGGATTAGATGATTTAATCGATTCTTTCGTAGAAACTTATTTTGGAACAAATGGGGTTCGCAGAGCAACCAAGACATTTGACATTTCTCTTTCAAATTATGATGCTGGTGGACCAAAGCAAGTTATAGATGATGCTATTTCGTTTCTAACAAATGAGTTGGATAGCTTGGTTCAAGGAAATACAGACCTTCTCAATACTCGTGACGATATGCTCAGTTTAATGCATCACACTAAGTATCTACTCACACTCAAATGATTAACTTTTGGATGATTACCCAAGTAGCAACGGGGGCAGATTGTAAATCTGCTGTTTTAAACTTCGTAGGTGCAAGTCCTTCATCATCCATTCTCTGATAGCTCAGTTGGTAGAGCTGCGAGCTGTTAACTCGCATGTCACTGGTTCAAGTCCAGTTCAGAGAGTTCGCCACTTTAGCTCAGTTGGTAGAGCAGTAGTTTTGTAAATTACTTGTCGCTGGTTCAAATCCAGTAAGTGGCTTAGGAAAATATATTATGAAACCATTTGGATACTCGTATTTGTTGGATATGTATGGCTGCCGTAAAGGTTCAGCAGATAATTTAGAATTGGTATACCGATTTCTAGAAAAGTTAGTGGATAATATAGGAATGACTCGTATGAGTCAACCAGTTGTTATGCATGGACCGACTGACAAGAATGGCATTGAGATTTATCCTGATAAAGCAGGAATCAGTGGATGGGTTCCCTTGATCGAATCTGGTATTCAGATTCACACATTGGAACCTACTCGTTTTATTACACTTGATGTATATTCTTGTAATAAATTCGATCAGAATATCGTCTTGGAATTTGCCAAGAAGAATTTTGAATTTACTTCTTACGAAGACCATTACATTGAAAGGGGTGTTAAATTTCAATAATGAATACTCACAGAATCATTCAAGGAGACTGCCGTGAAGCACTCAAACAAGTTGCAGATGAATCTATTCATACTTGCGTTACCTCACCTCCATATTTCGGACTTCGTTCATACAACGGAGGAGATGATGAAATCGGATCCGAGCAGGAAGTCCATGAGTATGTCAAGGCAATGGTTGATGTGTTCCGAGAAGTTCGTCGCTGTCTTCGTCCTGATGGCACTTTGTGGTTGAACCTTGGTGATTCCTATATGTCTCAGAAGAATGTAGCACCACCACCACAGACAATCGGGGGGCAGCGGGATATGCCTACAACGATTCCTGGTAATCGTAGGGAGCAGAAGGGACTGAAGCACAAAGACCTCATAGGCATCCCGTGGCGGGTTGCATTTGCCCTGCAAGCGGATGGTTGGTGGTTGCGTCAGGACATCATCTGGCATAAACCAAATCCTATGCCTGAATCAGTCGAGGATCGTTGCACTAAAGCACATGAGTATATCTTTCTTCTTTCCAAGAAGTCTCACTACTACTACGACCATGAAGCTATCAAGGAAGATGCAAAGTATGCTGATTGTGGTAGACCATCCGCCAAGAAAGGCAGTTTCAATGCAAAGGGTGAGCCTCTACCAGGACAACTTCCATTCAGGGCAATTGTTGAAAAAAAGAACAAGCGTTCTGTGTGGAAGGTAAATACCAAAGGTTACAAGGGAGCGCATTTCGCGGTCTATCCAAAGAATCTTATTCTTCCCTGTATTCTTGCTGGTTGTCCCGAAGGTGGAAATGTTCTCGATCCCTTTACTGGTAGTGGAACCACAGCAGTTGTTGCTCTTGAGAATAATAGAAACTTTGTGGGAACTGAACTAAATCCCGACTACATCAAGTTGGCAGAGAAGAGAATCGCTCACGAGATACCGAATACACTTGCCTCTATTTTGGAATAACTTATTATGACGATGCCCGACGAGATGTTCAACGCTATACGAAACGCACGGATGTTCATGGTGGATCTGTTGGATCCAAAGGCAACCCCAAAGGTTCCAACGGATATCCGAAAGAAAGCTAGGGATCGACTCAAGCACTTCCCATCTGAATTTGACATTTCAGAGATGGAGAATTTCTATAATGCAGCGCATCTAGACAAAAACGTCATTATTGGGGAAACTAACAAGCAATTACAGCGAGTTGCCAACGAAATAACAATTGCTCAGTCTTCTCTCCGTAAAGTCACTGGTGTGCTACAAGAATTTATAAACAAGCCTTGATAATATAGGATTAGTTATTGGGTAGTATACCCTACTTATACATAATATTATGAGTTAATAATGAATTCTGACTATGATGACGATTGGCAAGACGAAGAGCACGATTTAGATGTACGATTAAGTTTATATTTTGGTATAATTGTTCTTATCATTTTTATATTAAGTATAATAGTAATGATATTAATTATACATTAATAGGAGTTAATTGAATGTCTATAGGCGACCTTAAAGAATCGTATGAATTGGGACTAGCATCCATTGCTATATTGACTGGTGTGGCGATTGGGATGATAAAGTATAGAAATGCCAAAAAAGTCTATACCGCAATCAAAAAAGAATCTGAGTTCTCCCTTTCTAATATAAAAATTTGGAAATTGATAACTGATTTGCGAACTGAATTGGAAGCATCAAGGGTTTCAATCGTTCAATTTCACAATGGTGGGAAATTCATGGATGGTTCTTCCATGCGCAAGATGAGTATCACTCATCAAACATATCATTCTAACACCTGGTCTACTGCTGCGTTGATGCAGGACACATTAGTCACCAGATTCATAGAATTGATTTCTATTCTGCAACATAATTGTCCAAGAATTAGGAATCCTATTACTCATACGGAATGTAATACCAAAAGTTTCTATTCTATGAATAATACCAATGCAATTTCATTATTGCCCATATATGGCGATAATAATCTTTTAATACATGGATATATGTCTATTGAGTGGGAAACAATACCAACATCCATGTCTGTAGAAAAGATGAATATGATAATTTCAACTAGAGATTCCATAGGAATGCTGTTGCATTCTTCAAATTGATAAAAATAGACAATTCGTTGTTGACAACGATTATATATACGATATAATAGAGGTCACATGCAACGAACCGAAGTGGATCGAACTCGATTGATTTATGTGCAGTGGACACTAGAGTGTCAATCTGTCGATATGCTTTTAACTGAAAAAGAAATCAAAAGAGCTATGACTCGTTCATCAGATCCAAAGAATTCGTTGTTGGTGACACCTAAATATTGTGAACCAAAACTGATACAAGAGGCTCCAAGAAAATGTACATTTTGGAGATGGTTATTTCGTGTGTGTTGAAATTATTTACTATAAGGAGTAAATCATGGAAGTTAAGATAATTCGATTGAATAGTGGTGAAGAGATTATTTGTAATTATAAGGTAACGGGAAAGACTGCTACCATAAAGGATCCAGCGGTTCTCATTCCGTCACAAGAAGGTAAACTCCTTCTTGCTCGTTGGCTACCATATGCCAAACATCCAGAGGATGGAATTGAAATTCCAATCACACAAGTCATGTTTGTGGTTGAACCTCAAAAGGATTTGGCGGACCATTACACAACGGTTGTTGTCAATAATCTTGTCATTCCTGGCAAGAAAATTGTTGATCCNCTAGCAGGNTCTAACCTGAAACTTTCAGTTTAACNCTTGACATTGTGATCGTCCTATGGTATAATAGGGGCATAAGACCTCATAGTTAAATGGATATAACTACAGCCTTCTAAGCTGTTATTCTAGGTTCGATTCCTGGTGGGGTTGTTTAAAAATGGTTAGATTATATATATCTATACCATGATAAAAAAATGTACTAAATGTTCTGTAGAAAAAACGCAAGATCAATTCTATTCTAGAAAAGGAAGAAAAAATTCATATTCGTATTGTAAAGATTGTTTCAATCGCTATTGTATGGATAGATGGAAAACTAGAAAAATTGAAGTAGTGAATGAAATGGGTGGATGTTGTAGTAAGTGTGGATATAACAAATCAATGTCTGCTTTAGAATTGCATCACCTAGACAAAGATTCTAAAACATATGAATGGTCAAAAATGCGAATGTTGAGTGAAAATAAACTCAAGAAAGAATTATCAAAATGTATTTTAGTTTGTGCTAACTGTCACAGAGAAATACACGAAAGTATATATGAACAAACACAATACATTAATTCATAGAGTTTCAAATCAACTCTTGTGGGAACTCAGGATCAGAGGCAATAAATGGGAGTGGTATCCATCTCACCATCGTGCGGTGAACAATTATTATTATTTCAAATCGAAAGGAACTAAAATCATGAAGAATCGTAGTGTTATTATCGGACTTGCATTTGTAGGACTCGCAACGCAAGTATTCCCTCTAATTTGTGCAGGTGCGCTCAAGCAGAATTACATTGAGGCATTCAATGCTGCTTCAGTTATCACTCTCTTCTGTGCATTCATTCTCAATGTGTGGTCACAACCATGCACAAAGGATAAGGATTATGAGCGCGATGCAATTCGTCGTGACTTTGATGCGGTCTATCGGCACATTGACGATAGTGCGCGGGATCTTCGTGATGAAATTCGTCTTGTGAGAGATCTCAATCGTGAATCTACTCGTTCTAAGAAGTAAAAGATATAAATATATTGGATGATAAAAACAACTTATATTTACTCCTTTTTAGAATTAAGTGGTAAACCTAAACGATTTTTAGAATCTAAAGTAGATTGCAAAATATTGGGTTACGGTGTTTCAACAGACACCGTAACCCTTTCTGTTTTATATGAAAACATGGAAGCATTTACTACACTCAGTAAGTCTTTACATTTTAGATTTGGGTTACTACCAGAACACACAAAACACATTTAACCCCTACCATAGAATCCAGTCTTGGAATTTCCATTACGATTCACAGGGCCAGCAACATTGGCAATATTAGAAGATGCCAACGCTATGTTGGATGCCAATAGGTTTGTTATTGTTACCAATTTATCTGTGGTTGATATCTCTACTGCGGTATCTGTCTCGGGTGTGACACAGAAACTTCCAAATGTTATGGTAGATGTAATATTATTAACAAGACTTGACCTAAAGCGGCATTGAGATGATGTATGATTGTCAGTACATGATATCACTACACCATCTTGACTCTGAACACATGAACCTAATTGAGTTTCATTTACATCAGCGTCTTGTGTGAATGTATCGGTAGTTCTGATGTATATACTCACTAATACCTTTTCATCGATAATCGATTTTACAGGTATAACTCCATTTAGTTTCATGGACTCTACGCCATTTGGGTCTAGAGATATTTCAAGTATCTCATACTTTCCTGAAACCTCACTGAATGATATGAAATCTCCGACCTTTGCTCCGATACGATTAAAGGAGTTCTTTGTATTATACCCAAATAGATTTCTAACAATGGTTATTTGATTGGTTTCACTTGAAATTATTGAACTAGCGACAATCAATGGTATTTCTTCGAAGTATTTCTTATCATATCTGACGATATCAGCATTCAAGGTAGTAACACTGGTTACATTTGCCTTTATGATTCCATTAAAGTATTCTGCGAAGGTAAATTCTCCACTCAAATCAGCAGTATCTTCAGTATTTGNATTGGAATACAATCCATTATGAATGTAGAATGTAGTTCCTATGGCAAATTTTGAAAAGAATGATTTTACTTTCGTTTCGGTATCAGCATTAGTTTGATTTGAAAAATCCAAGAAGCATTGAGTATTATTATTAATGAATATAATAGTTGGAATTGAAGTGATTCCACTATTGTAGGATATGGTTTCTTGTTTTACTATTTCATATGACAATCCATACATCACACTGGTTCTAACCAATATCAATTTCTCAGCAGTAGTAGACTGCTTATAATTTGTGGTATTTTGAACTGAATTTCTCATGATGCGATATATGAAACTATAGCTCTTATATTGGTATCGGTTCTGATGAACACTTTCTTTAAATCATCAACTTCAAGAAACACACTATCTCCCGCATCAAGAACATAACCATTTGAAGTTGTCAATGTTCCACCATTTCCAATATAGACAGGTCCTGTATTAGCTCGTAATGCTTTAATAGTGACACCAGTTTTTATAGATCCAGTTGTGATTGGTGTTGGAGTTGTAGTTGCTGTTGTCTGTCCATGTAATATCGTGCTTGCTCTTTTGATTTCTTTAATCGTTACATTTGCGCCAGATGTGCTGGTCAATTGATTGGATATCGTTTGAATCGCTAATGTATTCGATGATATTGTTGTGAGAGCACCAATTAATGGTTTATTGGTATTTTCTAAAGAACTAACGATATCGGTGTCATCAATTGTTACCGTACCAGATACTGAGACAGGAACTGGACTTGTAGCACCAATTTCAACAGCACCACCAGCAAGCGAACCTTTGATTGTTATAGGAGTTCCACCAGCAGTATATCCCTGAACTCTGAGTGCTCCTTCGGAAGCGTTGGTAACACCAACGGTTGCGGTATAGGAAACACTGAAATTGATACCAGGATTTACAAGAGCAACCTTAATAGCATCTCCCGACATTCCTAGAGTTGTGCCATCACTAGCATACATTCTAGCAAGCACCTTATTACCGAGGTCAGAACCATATACAGCAACACTATGAGTAGCTGCCGACATGGATATCCCACTAATCGATACTGCTCCAGCGACCGTCACGCTGTCTGAAGAACTATTCAATCTTCGACCGCCGGTGATTCCCATGGCAACTCCACCACTCACACCATATACAGCAACACTATTTGATATAGTAACAGGACCAGAAATTCCAACTGGAGTTCCATTTACAATTCCTTGAATAGTACCGGTAATACCAAGTTTAGCATCTGCTGCGAAAGTAGAACCAATGACCACTAATGGAACACCAGTTACACCACGAACAGGAAAATAACCACTGGCAGAAAGATTACCAGAAACAGGAATAGCAGTCGATTGACCATATATTCTCACAGGAAGAGGATAGTCAGCAGTAACTCTATTTGAAGTTGAATAATCTCCCCATGCTATTTTTTGTAATGGCACATGGGTAGCCAATAAATTATAGCCAGAAGTTCCATAATCGGTTGCTAGTGAAGCATAGTTAAGACCGGTTTCTCTTGTTGTAACGTCAATATTACTAGTAGTATCTATCGCCATGTGTAAATTATCCTTTATTTGTATATATAATGATATGCTTGATGTTTTTTAAAATGATGGTATACTAGTGTCATGCTACACACAATATCAAAAGAAGAATTTTCTAAAAAAGTCGAAAAATATGTTCAGGACAAGAACACCTCCTACATGGAGACTATTCTATTGTTGCTAGAGGAATATTCATTTGATTTTTCACTTGCTCCTAAGTTGCTAAACCAACCACTAATGGAAAAATTGGAAAATGAATATAGAGAATTAAATTTCTTACCTAAAGTTAAAAACAAATTACCTTTTCGTTGACATGTAATATTTATCATTGTATAATATCATCATGTGGGGAGTTCCCACTAATAATAAGTCCGAAGGAGAACTTCGGGGAAAGTAGGAGTTATGGGTTTTAATGATTTAAAGAAGAAGTCCAAGTCTGGTATTGAAGATTTAATTAAGAAGATGGAAGACCAGACGAAGACCAAGGATTATAAGGATGATCGTTTTTGGCGACCTGAGCAGGATAAGTCTGGTAACGGATTTGCGATTATTCGTTTCCTTCCTCCTATAGATGGCGAAGAAGTTCCATGGAATAAGGTATATAACCACGCATTCCAAGGAACTGGTGGTTGGTATATCGAGAATTCTTTGACCACCATTGCTCAAAAGGATCCAGTTTCAGAGATGAATAGTCAACTTTGGAATTCTGGATTGGAATCCGATAAGGATTTGGCACGAATTCGTAAGCGCAAGTTAACTTATATTTCAAATATCTATGTGGTATCAGACCCAGCTAATCCTCAAAATGAGGGTAAGGTGTTTCTATACAAGTATGGTATCAAGATTTATGAGAAGATTGAAGAAGCGATGAAACCAGAATTCAAGGATGAAGAACCAATCAATCCATTTGATTTCTGGAAGGGTGCTAACTTCCGCATCAAGATTCGTAAGGTTGGTGGATTCACCAATTATGATAAGTCGGAGTTTGATTCTCAGACTCCTCTTTTAGATGATGATTCCAAGATGGAAAAGATTTGGAAGTCACAACATCCACTTCTTCCCTTTACTGAAGCAGCGAACTTCAAGAGTTATGATGAACTCAAGACTCGTTTGAATGAAGTTCTTGGTGGAGATATTCGTAATTCTACTCCAACTCAGAAGACCATTGAAGATGTTTCTGAAAGCATGGGGGAAAAGAAATCTTCCTTCAAGTCCAAGAAACCAGTCGAAGATGATGTTGATGAAGAAACTGATGCTCTCAGTTACTTTCAAAAATTAGCAGATAGCTAAATTACCTTTAGATTTCTCAACCAATAGCAGTCCTCCAAATCGGGGGACTGCTTATTTTTTCCATTATATCCATCAATGAACTATAGTCATTAACAAGATTAGTATTGATATTATCAGTAGCTGCTGACTGATTGTCCATAAATTGAACATCATCACCTTCAGAGGGTGTTGGTATATCCATATCTGTATATAAAGACTCTTCATTTTCTTTGGTCTTTTCTGATTCTTCAGATATTATTTCTCTGATTATTTGTTTTATATTTTCGCTAGTATCAGTTAATGTTGATGAACGAGATATGTTTGATATCTTTGTAGAATAATCCGATTTGAATAAATTGTTAATCCCGTCGAATTCCACGGAATTAGAAAATCTATTGGTTGTATTATTGGTATCTCCCGTATAAGATGTTTGATTTGAATTAAAATTATTGTTCGTATACGATGGATTACTTGTATTACTAGATGCCGATTGATTGTTGTTGAATGATGATTGATTGGATTGTGAATTATCGGTAAATGTGTCTGTGCTGTTGTTACTGATATTCGTTTGATTTGATTCAGAATTGTCTATTCCTATGTTATCATTGTATGAACTTAATAGAGCGTGTGTGGTTGATTGCCCACCAAGCATGGCATTGATGGTTGTATTATGTCGAATGTTTCCATAGGTTTGATTACTATTGCTGATACTATCAACACTATTGTTCTGATTAAATCCATTAAGCATAGTTCCACTAGTTGATGTGGAATTAGTTGTGCCACCTGTATTGTTCGTAGTGTTCTGTTGTGTAGTCGATTGATTTATGGTTACATTACCATTAGTAATATTAGAAGAGGTATTACTGATGTTTTGATTTCCATTGTTTATCGTTGTATTATTATTTTGTTGTGATGATGACGATACAGAAGAAACAGGAGATGATGATGTGGATGAAGTGTTCGATTCGCTGTTGCTGCTGCCGTCATCTAGTATATTATCAGTATATGGTCTAGATATTGAATTCATATTGACATCGTTTGATATACCTTCAATGGTTGTATCTGATGAATTAGAATTTAGATTTACATTGAAGTCAGTGGCATCTCCCTGCGTATAAGAGTCGATGAAGGCAGTTGAGTCTACTTGGGTATTGTTGTTTGTATATTCATTATCGGTATTGGTGTAATCAATATTGGATAACTGATTATATGTTTCACTTGGGTCGCTGTATTGCGCAGTGTTGCTATACATCGATAACGATTCGTCATTGTTGGCATAATTTTGATTGGAGGTATTTGTATTTGTATTTGTTGTATTTCCGCTAATAGGTGAATCACTATTACTGATGTTATTGATATTGGTTGTATTTCCACCAACATTTATAGTATTGCCACCAACATTGGTGTTGATTGTAGTTGGCGAAGAAGTTGGTGTAATATTGGAATTAGTAGTATTGTTGTTTGGAACACCTTCACTTGATAATACAGAAGAAAATGCTAACTGAGAAATTATGGATGCTGGACTACCAGGAAATATATTAGTTGTTGATTGATTATTTGGTTCAGTGGTGCTTTCGCTATTTGTTTCATTAACATTAGTTGTTGCTGAAATATTTGAGTTAGTGCTTTCAACACCACCAATATCAATAGGAACAACTGGAGCAACTGAAGCAGTAGGAACAAGGTTATCTGTTTCTAGAGATAATGGAGCGGTTGCCATGGGTCCTGTTGCTTTTGGTATATTAGCAGTAGGAGTAGGAGTAGGAACAACAGGAGTAACAGCAGCAGGAGCAGTAGTAGGAGTAGCAGTAGGAGCAGTAGGAACAACAGAAGCAGCAGTGCGAGGGTCTGATTTAATTGCTTCTTTTTCTAATAATTCCTTCGTAACCCTTGCTGTATCTTCCTTTGCCAATCGTTTAGCAGCATCAATTGTCTTTGGTCCAAACTTATCGGTATCCTTCATCGACCCATTTGGATTAATGGTGTCGTCTGCTAGTAGTCTTCCTTCTGGACTATTGGGATTCTTATAAGAACCTCCAGTTACCATTGGAGTTCCAGTTGAACTTCTTCCAACACTAAATTGTGGTTTGTTTACTTCAGCAATCCTACCCTCTGGTGAGTTCGGATTTACATAATTATGATTGTGAACCTCGTTGGTTATATTAGTTGTATTCGATGAAGAAGGGGTATTTGTTGTTGATTGATTATTGGTTTCGTTGGTGGTTTCATCATTATCATTATTAGTAGTCGTTGAAATATTTGGTGTAGGAGTTTCAACACCAGCGACATTAATTGGCATTGGACCATTTTTCTTAACATCTGCTGCTTCTTTCTTTAATTGGTTTTCAACAATAGGAGTTACTTCCTTCGTAACCCTTGCTGTATCTTCCTTTGCCAATCGTTTAGCAGCATCAAATGTCTTTGGTCCAAACTTATCGGTATCCTTCATTGTCCCATCTATATTGATGGTGTCGTCTGCTAGTAGTCTTCCTTCTGGACTATTGGGATTCTTATAAGAACCTCCAGTTACCATTGGAGTTCCAGTTGAACTTCTTCCAACACTAAATTGTGGTTTGTCTATACCAGCAATCCTACCCTCTGGTGAATTTGGATTGATATAATGATGATTGGTAACCTCGTTGGTTATATTGGTAGTGTGAGATGAAGAAGGCGCATTCGTAGTTGATTGATTATTAGTTTCGTTGTTGGTTTCATTATTATCATTATTAGTAGTCGCTGAAATATTTGGTTTAGTGCCTTCAACGCCAGCGACATCAATTGGCATTGGACCATTTTGCTTAATATCTGCTGCTCTTAGTTCACCCTCAACCCTTGCTGTATCTTCCTTTGCCAATCGTTTAGCAGCATCAAGTGTCTTAGGTCCAAACTTATCTGTGTCCTTCATTGTCCCATTTGGATTAATGGTGTCGTCTGCTAGTAGTCTACCCTCTGGTGAGTTTGGATTCTTGTAATTGAAATTTGGATTTGCTTTAGATGTCTTGCCAGTGGAATCAAATCCCTCGACTCGTTGGTTAGGTGAAACATTTAATCTTCTGCTATGCTCGGCATCTTGGGTTCTAGCATTACTGATTGCGTCTCTGTTTGTTTGTGCTTGGTCTAGAGTCTTTTGTGAAATATTAAAGGAACCATCGCTGTTGATGGATAATGGTTTACCGCTATCATCTACATCGGGGCCCCAATCAGAACCATCAGTTCTTATTGTTCCAGCATTTGGATTTGGTTCTGGTTTTGGTGCTGGTGGTCCTACTACTGGTTCTTGATGTGGTCCTACGAATGTCTTAGAATCCGGATTCTGTGAATTACGAGCAATCTTCTTAGCAGCATTAGCAGCAGCTTTAGCAGCATTATTTGCTTTGCCTCTTTCTATTCTGCTATTATTAGTATTATTATGACTAGAGGTATTATTATGACTAGAGGTATTATTATGACTAGAGGTATTGCTATGACTAGAGGTATTATTATGACTAGAGGTATTGCTATGACTAGCGGTATTGTTAGAGGTATTGCTATGACTAGCGGTATTGTTAGAGGTATTGCTATGACTAGCGGTATTGTTAGAGGTATTGGTGGTTATTGAACTATTTTTGTTCACCTCTACTCCAGCAATCCTACCCTCTGGTGAGTTCGGATTTACATAATGATGATTGGTAACCTCTTTGGTTATATTAGTAGTTTGAGATGAAGAAGGGGTATTTGCTGTTGATTGATTATTAGTTTCGTTGTTGGTTTCATTATTATCATTATTAGTAGTCGCTGAAATATTTGGTGTAGCAGTTTCAACGCCAGCGATATCAATTGGCATTGGACCATTTTGCTTAATATCTGCTGCTCTTAGTTCACCTTCCACCTTTGCGGTATCTTCCTTTGCCAATCGTTTAGCAGCATCAAGTGTCTTTGGTCCAAACTTATCGGTATCTTTCATAGAACCATCTGTATTAATGGTGTCGTCTGCTAGTAGTCTGCCTTCTGGACTATTGGGATTCTTATAAGAACCTCCAGTTACCATTGGAGTTCCAGTCGAACTTGTTCCAATACTAAATTCTGGTTTGTCTACTCCAGTAACTCTACCCTCTGGTGAGTTTGGATTGACATAGGTATGATTGTAGATTTCAGTAGTATTATATGTACTTGATGTTTGTTGGGATGATATAGAAGATTCAGTTGGAGATATTGAGGCAAATGCCAACTGAGAAATCATTGATGCGGGAGTACCAGGCAACACATTAGTTGTCATTTCGTTAGTTTGATTTAATTGAGATGTATTATAGTTTGTTTCTGCTCCCTGTAGATCTATGGGTGTTTGGGGTATAGATGGTTGTGGTGGTTCTGAAGATATAGGAACTCGTGTTCTGTCACGTTCTCTAGGAATAAGAACATTAGAACCTTCATCATTTTTAATGTAAACTGGATTAAATGATACATTTGTATTAGCATCACCAATAATATCTTCTGGTATATCTTCATCAGATATTGGTCTATTAGGATTATTTGCACCAAATCCTTTTCCAGATCTTATTTTCTCAACAGTATCATAATTGTCTGAATTGTATGTTTCGAGTTGTGTGTTTTCTGAAATATTTGCACTCAGATAAGTAGGCAAACTTGATATTGGAGTTATATTTGCTGCTGGCAACCTATTAAGTTTTGATGATGTGGTTTTATTCACACTACCATCTTCGTTTATATTTGTTGTTCTATTTTTTTGTACTCCTGTGGATTTTGTTGCCAATAAATAATTGGAATCTTCAGCAAAATCAAAATAATTATCAAGACCATAAAAGTCCGATAATAGTCTTGCATCCTCTGTTTGTGTTATGTACGCAGATTGACTTTCTGTTGCACTATTAATTGCTCTTGTATTATTTGATGTATTTTTAGTTACATTTGAATTTACACTACCAGACACTACATCTCCAGCATTAAAATCTCCATATTGTCTCCATACTGGATTATTATCACTTGTTCCAAATTGACCAAAATGATCATCTAGTAACATTTTTAATGCTTCTCTATCTCCACTTTCTATTGTTTTTTGTATTTTTTCTGGACTTGGTAAATATGGAGATTGATCTGGTGAATTTGCATTTACGCTGAATCCATTTCCCTGATCCACAAATCTTGCCTGACCTGGATTTTCATAATACATGTAACGATCAAATAATTCTGGTCTTTGTTGTATTATTTCTCTTTGTCTATCTGTTAAATTTAAATCTTTAGTTTGTTCCATCAATCTATTTGCAGATTCAAGTCTTGTTGCTTGATTTGCTTGTTCTGTTGTATCAAATCTTAGATAATTTGGATTCGAATCATCTGTTAATCTGGATCTTGCTTCATATGATGACATATTACCAGGAGCATTTTCAATGAAAAACTGACCCTCTTGTGGAGCAGTATTTAATGTAGTAGTATTATCTGTTTTGGGATTATAATCATTCACAGATGATGTGAATAGGGAATTCCTATTATCACCAAATGAATTTGCATATGTGTTATTGTTTATCGTATCTGATGATATTGATGTAGTTGGATTTAATTGTGAGTCATCTGATGATTGGGTTAGTTTTATATTGTTAAATGAATTTCCACTTATATTTGGTTGTTGTATCAGATTCGATTCAATATTTCCTATTGGAGAATCTTGTGTGTAATTTTTTTTTATCTGATTGGCATCTGATGTTGTGTTTAGTATGCCATTTACTTTCTTTTCAACTTCCTTTTGAACCAGATTCTGAGTTACATTTACATTAATATTATAATTGTCAGAAGAATTTTCTCCCGACATGGGTCCAGAATCACCAATATCACTGGTTGGGGTTTTCTGTATTGTTGATGTATCTACTCCAGATGGAAGACCAGAAAATAAGGATGAATTTCCAAACAATCCACCCAATGCTTCATCTGTTTGTTGTCTTTTGTCTTCCATATGTTACCTTCTTCTTGCGTTGCGCGTTAATACTGCTTGTCTTGCTTCCAATTCCTGCTTCTCTAAGTACTGCCCTAGTCTTTCAACATACAAGTCTCTTTCCCACGGAATCATGCTTTCTACTTCAGTTAAAGATAGTTTGTGTATATACAAAAGACTAAAATTTAACTCGTAAAGCGAGTAGAGACTCATATAACTAAGGCTTAGTGAAAAAAATCTTTGATTCCCCTTAATACGATACTTCGTTGAACATTGTCGGATGTATTATATTTTACTTCGTGTTCTATTTTTGGTGCTGATACAAAGAAATCTAATATCATTTGATATTGCTGTCGTGTTAGGTTTTCAATGAATTCGTTGAGAAAGTCCTTGGTCAGCATCTCGTTGGTGAGGAGTTCCGATGTTGTTTGAATGGATTCTATCGAATATAGCACCATGTCAAATAAATCAATATTTCCTGTATCAGAAGTCGCTGAGTTTTCAATCAAGAATTCGTATGTTGGATGCCTCATATTAATGATAATATCAGGTGATATCTTAATGCTATTGCTGTTTTGATTCTGTTTGACAACGATATCCGTTAAAGATACTTCAACGTTTTTTATCTTTTCATTCGTTTCTGGACAGGTAAAGGATATGTTCACAACTTCAGATACTGATTTCTCTCTGAGTTTAAGAAACATAAACTCAACATCAAATACTGGTAATTTCTTTGATTCTATGGTGGTGTCAAAGCAAGAATCAACTATAGATGATATCGTTAATAGAAAATCAGTATAGGATCCAGTATTTTTTGCCACTAGCAAGGATTTTTCTTCCTTGACATTGAATGGGCGATATGAAAGAAGTTTACCTGTTGAGGGTTGAACTATACTATATTTTGGGGATGATGATTTTAATAGGTTTATAATATTACTCATAATTAACTCATATTGCTGTTACTGATGCGAATTTATAATTGACTTGAAATGTTGAATATCCGGTTTCTACTGAGGTTAGTTGGATAGGGGCGATTTGAGATATGAATGCTTCATGGAATATAAACATAGCATTGGTGCTGTTGTCAGATTCACTTAACAAGGAAATAGTAACATCGTTGGTGTAAAATTTATCCATATAGTTCACCGCACCACCACTTCCTAGTATGTCTATAGCACCATTTGAAGTCTCGTCTGTTAATAGAGCAACATCAGCATCGAATCCACCTGTTCCTATTCCATTCAGTTGTGCGAAATTTGCTGCGCTACTCACTCCTCCATTACTACGAACGGGTTTTGATATGGCAGATTGCCACTTATTGATGTATCTGCTATAATTATCACTTCCAACAATAAAGGTAACTTGTAATTCAGTATAAGTTTTTCTGAATGGTATTTTTCGTATTATACTCCAAATAGAGTGGTCGATTAGGTCATATCCATATCCAGGTAAAACCACTGAATATGGATATTCGGGGTCACTATTGCTTTCTTTAAAGACATATCTATTGGTTTGCTGTATTCCTTGTTGAAGAATACTAGTTCTTGCTGCAAGCATACTTTTTGCAAAGTTCATTTAAATAATTCCTTTTCTGTAAGTATTATAAATTCCCAATCATATTTTTCGCAAAATGTCTTGGCAGCTTTCCACTTAGCTTTATTTATCGAAAAAGTTAAGGATTCCATCAACATATTTCTGGTTGATTTTTTCTTTTTTGGTTCTTGTGTCTGTTTGTATGGTTTTATTTCGACAACTATGGTCTTTATATTCCCATCTTTATTCTTCTTTTCGACTATAAAGTCTGGGTAGTATATGTGTATATCATTGTCTTTTGGAGAGATATAGGGTATTTTTAGCGTTTCAAATGACCATTTTAAAATATGACAATTTTCATCCAAAAATTTACAAAATCTTCTTTCCCATAACGATCTACATAATATCTTAGACGGATCGCCTATATATTTTGTAGGATTTTTTGGAAAATATTTTGTTTTATACGGCATATGAAATATTTATAAAGGAATTTAAAAATGGGATTAAACAATAAAGGATGGGGAGTTAATCCGATAAGTTTATCGGAAAGCAAACAAATTCTTGTATTTCCATCAGATTCGAGTGTAGCATCTGAGATACCATTATATTTAAAATTCAATTGCGTAGAGTATAGTCAAAATGGATTGTTTAGAGCTGGTGCTGTAGTCAATGTTGGTGGATATGGAAATGTTAAAGCAGTTATTGCTGTTCCCATGCCATCAAAATTGACAACACAAACCGCTATGAGATATAAGCAAGAGGAAAATCCAAATGTCATTCCTATTGGAAATGAGGCAATCGCTGAAGGACTTAAGAAACTTGCAGAAAAGCAATTACCTAAACTGATGAACTTAGTTGCTGGTAATAGTAAATTAGCAAAACTTATTGGAATAGGAAGTGCAATTGGAGCAAAACAAACAATTCAACAATTCAGTCAATTGATAGATTCTGATTTTCACGAAACTACACTTCAATCTGGATCTAAAAGAAGTTTCCAGGTTCAATTATATATGCCATGTCTCAACGCAGCTGATTCTAAAAGAGCATCACAAATTATTAGCGCATTTGAAGCATTAGCCCTTCCAACTACACTTGGAGAAAGTATAGCAGGAAGTGCTTTAGGATTTCAATTCTTCTTTCATCCTCCAATGTGGTTTATAGCAGCTGGTGCTTTAGATGACATTAAGAATGATATAGAATGGACTAGTCAACCTCAAGCATCTGTCTTGACAAATATTGCTGTAAGTAGAACAGCAATAGATGCGTCTTCCTTTACTGCGTTGGATGGAAACATCAAACCAGTTGCCTATAGTGTTACTTTGAACTTTGTGGAAATCGAAGCAGCAGTAAGAACACCAAGTGTGGGTGGTAATACATCCTTTGGAATTAAAAATAGGTCTGGAGCGGGATTACAACTACAGGTAGCCGCTGTTAGAGCAGCTACCACTTAAAGGATATCCATGTTATTTAATAATTATAAAAAAATATTATATACAATAGGAAATAGGGAAGTAGAACTTCGTGATATTTTCACAAGAGTTACATTTCTAAACGATTATACCTCAGAAAGAGCATATGATTACTATTATATACAGGAAGGTGAAGATCCAGAAGATGTAGCGCGGAGTGTATATGGAAATGAGTATTATAGTTGGTTAGTGCTGATGACTAATAATATTATTAGTGAAGATGAATGGTATAGTGGTGATAATGTTTTTCTAGAACGCCTTAATACGAAATATAGTGGAGAAGCATATTATATAACTAATCTTCCAGATTTAAAACCTGGAGACTTGATGGTTAAAGTCACGCAGAATTCTGAATATGGTGTGATTGAAATTGATGATGATTTCTATCGAATAGTCACAGATTTTGATAAAAATTTCAGAAGTGTTTGGGGACATGGGGGTTCTGGTGAATTCTCAATTGGTGATAACATCATGTTTGCTCGACAAAATCCAAATGGAAGCGCAACAAAGTTGAATTTTATTAGCAGCATCAATATAACAAATACTACAGAATACACTGATATTAAATTCATAGAAAGTAAAAAGAATAGTCCCATTCACTTCAAGACCATTAATAGCGATTTGGTAATACCACCAAATGTAGTGTATGAAAATTCTTCAATAACCAGTGATAGCATTAGTAAAGACACAATACACACAGACGACTTTGCTCTAACTGGTGAGAATTTTGCTAGAACATTACTCTATTCGTATATGACCAACAGAGGAAGTGTACCTGGAGTGGAGAAGTTATCATACTATGCTTATGAATTGGATAAATATAGAGGATCGCAAAAATTGAGAATTCTAAAACCAGAATATTGTGGTCCCGCACTGACTCTCATGGAGCAATTGCTAACAAGCAATAGCATAGGCAAACGAATATCAATTGGATTTTAACATATGGACGCTGAGTTATATAACAAACTTGTAAGTAGTGGAATCAATGAGAGCTCAAGCACGCAGATTGGTATATCAGTTCTTGAGGGCAAGATTGGAATGTTATCGTTTTCTAAGGTGAACGATAAGGGAGAAACCATTACATTTGATTTGGTTCCATGGAGTGATCGTGGAGTTAGAAATCCATTCATATCTATGGCATATAATGAGAATTTAAATTCACCATTCATGTATGGTGTTTTGTTCATTTATGATTATTTGAATTGGGGAGATGAATTTGTATTAAATGGAACGGAAAAGATAACATTAGGATGTAATGAGACTCTAGTAGGTCAAGAAGATAAATCCGTATGTATGATGTATGAGTTTAGAGTATTCAATATAATAAAAGTAACAGATGATGCCCAATTAGATATTAAGATGAAGAAGGTGGAAACTTCTTCGATTTGGAAGATTGAATTTACCAGCAATGATATTCTAACTTCAAATTATCAGCAAACATATCTTGAAAATATGGAAGATTTTGTTGGTTATATTGGTGGAACAGAAGAATCACCTGCCATACCCGTCACACCCACTACATCTACTACATCCGAGCCTATGAAAGGACTTGTCGATGAACTCTTTGCCAAGTTTGAATTAACTCCATCATTTATCGAACCTACCAGTAATGGCATTTGGTTGAAATATAACCATGTTTCATGGCCATGGATGAAGCATAAAGGTCAACTTAGATTATTGCCATTGTTAAATTACATTGCGCAGAATGCGGTTTCACGAGAAAATCCGAATGCTGTCAATTATAGTTTCTGGCATGATCGTAAGGGATGGCACTTTGAGAGTGTAGATAAGTTGATTCGCGATCAAAAAGGCAAAGTGGTAGATGGATTTTTGGTGACTCTAGATACATTTAATCCAAAAAGAATATATCAATTAAATATAGACAAACAATTTAATATAACGGAATTGAATGAATCTGGTGCTATAAATGCTCAATATGTCAGAGTGGATCCAAATTATAATGACCCTTATCTAGATTTCATTGACACCAACTATGGATTAATATATTCTGATGTAACTTTTGATTACAATGCGGATTATGATTCATGGCATCATGTTGGAGATAAGAAATTTCTAAGCAAGACTATAGATTCCACAAATAAGAATGAAGTTGGAAAGGTTAAACCATCCACACAACAATACGATGACGCGATATATGGTTATATGAGCAAACAACCAATGAATACACCATTTCCTCAATGGTGGGATCATATTGGAAATACACAATCTGGACCTTGGAGTTCTATCGCATGGCAACCACAATACGATCTAAGCAATCTAAAGATTAAAGAATTTCATAAGATACACAACTTGATTAGAAAACCTCTCAAGAAAAAGAGAGATGAGTATAATCGCAAGAAGAACATTAAGAGAAAATGGGAAACCTACAGATGCACGGTCTGCTGCCATCAAGATGGTGCGTTGGGATCAACCGCTGACATAGAAATGTTCAATAATCCAGGACCAAACACAGGAACAACATACACGATGTTGTTTGGTCCCACGGGAATGTTCGCAGAATTCAATCAGGAATATAAAATAGTAGCAGCAGGATCGCTGACTGATCAGTTGAATTATGATTCTGGAGTAACATTTCTCAATGGGTTAACTCAATCCTACGATTTAACTAAATCACCATACAATGAATCAATCGGAGACTTCTTTAATCTAAAGGAAGATGTCACTAGTTATGTTAGTGGTGTGATTGATCGTTCTATTAATCAATATCAGATACTCATAACACATTTAGATGGCAGAAAAACAGCACTTAAGAGTTTTCTGAATAATGTAAGTTCATATAAAACCATTGCTGATGGTATATTACTTTCATCATTAATACCCAAGACTTCAGACCATAAACGCCCAATTGATTTGGTTCAAGGATACAAATATGTGGGTGATGCGATTCCAGGAGAAACCATACTGGATTGGCCAATAACAGAATATGAATTTGGAATGATTCCATCTAATTCTATACCAAATGGTAAAGGTATAGGAATTCCTCAATTTAGAACAGCATCAACTCCTACAAGTAGTCAAATAACATTTAGAGCAGGTGAAGCTTTATCTTCTGACTCTCCACCTCAATTCAGGGCATTAAGCGATCCAGGTGATGCGGGTGGTGGTGCGGGTGGTGGTGCTGCGGATCCCGCTGGGTGTTTTTCGTGTACAAACAATCTGTGTGTACCTACTGATTGTGCTGAAGAAGGTAATGCTAGGTGTATCTTTGATAGCTTAAATCAATGTATGCAGTCAGGATGTTATAATGGAGTGAGTAGTCCTACTTGTCCTGATAATCCTTATTCGTGTTGTTTTTCCCTGATCAGCGCCGGAGTTCCTCTATGTGCAGCAAATATCAATGACCAATGGTGTTTATTCACCGGTGGAATTATTGTAGAGAGTTGTAATGATTGTATCTACCCTGATGGTATACTAGGACCAACAGGACCAACAGGACCAACTGGACCTTCAGGAATCCCCACAGAAGAGGATATAGTTCAACTAAATGTTCCTAAATTGTGTTCTAACGATCCTGTCGTTCGTGGATATATTCGTCATATCAATGATGCATCAGTTGCATCATATTCTCCAATATATGTCTATGCTGCTCCATATCTTTGGGCAGCGCAGGATTCTGTTCCGTCATTCTATGATTATGGAACAAATAATGTATTGATTCCTGGAATTGTAGATGTATCTATTCGAGACACTACCAAAGCATGTATTACTACTGGAAATTGCTATAATACTACATGCTTGAGTTCAACTGCTCTTGAAGCACTCGCAAGGACTTGTATTGCTGAATTACAATTAATTGATATTGAGATGGAATTGCTTACATCCTTGATGGATAATGTTCAGAATACATACAAGCAAATATGGATTGATTCATATCAGGAATGGTTTGATAGAAAAGCATTCTTTCAATCAAAGAAACCTGGAGAGAATGTATTTAACAATCCACATACAGAAACGGGATTGGTTACCAAAACTCATTTAAGTCTTGAAAATATTAAAAAGATAACCAGAAAAGAAATTCGTGGAAGCAGATATGAAATTCTTTCTAAATCTAAAGGTATAACTGGAGCATCTGCTGGTGAATGGGTTCATAGCATTTTCTTTGGAAATAATCCAGGATCTACAGCACATCCATATTACGATCAGAAATATAAAGAAAACCCATTCATAACTTCTAGAGAATCCTATAACTGGTATAGTGCTGAAGACGCAGATTCTACAGATTCTCCAGCATTTCAACTAGGATCAGAAATAAGAAATATGGGGGGGGAGTATGGTCCGGAATATAGGGGAAAAGAACATGTCGAGGTAGGATTGCTTCATATTCCAAGTACAGATTTTGGAAATATAACAAATGTTGGTAATTTTGCTGGTGGTATTGCGACTTCGGTTACTGAATTCGCACAAGGCGATTTGAATCCAATTTCTGCTTTAACCCTGAAAGATACCTTTAACTTCTACCAAACTGGAGCAACAAGCACACCTCCAAATGTGAAGAAGGAAGAAATAACTTCATACATTCGCGTTGAGTTCAATACTCCAATTGGAATGGATCGTATTAAAGAATTTCCAGATGGATTTGTGCGCGATGCTGGTACAGAATACTTCTTGCCATATATCGTACAATTAACTCCTGGACCATTTGGAAGACAATCGGTCAAATATAACACAGCAGTTATAGGAATGGACCCATATGGATTTGATGTCGCTGTTAAAAAAATCAAGGATGACATTCCTGTTAACCGCAAACTTGCTGGAATTGATCGTGGAAATTACTATTCTTGGTGGAATCATGATACTGGCTCTGTATTGTCAAAGACCCAATATTTAAGCAATGATTATAATGGAATGGATTTATGGCCAGAACCAATATTCGAGACACAATATACCTACTACGCATATGACCACTCACAAGAAGATATTCATGGAGGAAACAGGGATCAGGATTTCCACAATGGTGGTGCTTTTAATTTCGAAGATCCGTCACAGGATTGGATGGAATCACTATATCACTATGGAATGAGTTCGGGAAAGCAGTTCGACCCACTCTATAGGTCGTCTGCGGTTGGGTCTTCCATACTGCCAAATAGTTATAGAAAACTCAAACCACATCGTTCTTGGTGGTCTATATTTGTTCCAAGAAATCTATTCATACCAATTCGATTTGCCAATATGTTTAAATCTTTGAGAACAAAGGCAAGAGATTTATATGGCGGTAAGGGTGTATTTACGGCAAATCCGTCATACTGGAAATCATGGTATGGCACAGAATTCCAAGACTGGATTACCCTTGCGAACAAGGGAACAATTGATATAGAGAATATTCTCGGCGATAGTGATTTATCAGTATTCCTACAAGATGCTGATCCAAATACATATATTTCCGCAAATACTGAGAATACTCTACCAGATGGAATCAAGAAATATTTCAACGATTCCCTGATGCACTATCTTGCTGGTTCTGCTCTTCTTTACAGACCAACATTGGTGACAGAAGATGTGTGGAAGTATGACATGAGTGGTGAAACTGAATATGGTCTTACCACTCCACCAGTAGATACAGAATACGAGTTCTTTGATCGTAATTTTGCTCTTCAGTTCATGGTATTTGCCAGAGGAACCAGATCGTGCGAGGAATTAGGATTGAAGTGTGCCAATCCAAATACTCCACCACTGGTATCATCTCAGGGATGTACTGCTAGCCCGTATTGTAACTGCCCTGCGCAGGATAGAATGCCAACTGAAGCAGAACCAACATACCTAGAACTCTATAAGTTATATAATGACCTATCTGAGTGTAAGTTGATAGAAGAGGTTCTGGGTAAGGATTGGTTGGGATGTGAATGGTCAAATCCAGATTCGACATGTAGTTGTAATTGTCCTGAACAGGGAAAGAACTTTGCTAAATATCTGGAATATACACGAACTTATGCTACATTCTGGGATACAAGTCATAAAGCACCTCTGTTGAGACAAGCGCAAGTCAATCTTCTTCAAGCACAGGCAATCACCATAACCGTTGGTGGTAACGATAATGTGTTTATTGGTTCTCTGGTTCAGGTATTTGTAAACAATAGTCCGTTATTAGAAGAAAAATTCAAAAGAGTATCTGGTAAATGGTTAGTGTCTGGCATACAGCATCACTTTAACTCTTTGAAAAACTATGTCATGACACTTTCATTGGTAAGAGATTCTATTGATTATGATATTAATGAATTCAAGGAACCTAAATCTATATTTGATCCGGATATTTACGATAAATACTAATATGTTACAGAAAACAACATCATATGTGGATATACCTTTCTTTATTACTAAAAATCCATTCACCAACGATACAAATGTGGTGAAGGATGTAAATGCTATTAAGCAAGCATTAAAGAACATAGTGATGACCATAAAGACAGAAAGACCATTTACTCCGACATTTGGTGCTAATCCAAGAAACATCCTGTTCGACCATCTAAGTCAAATGACCTCATTTGAATGTAAGCATCTAATAGCAAACGCAATCAATACATTTGAACCCAGAGTAATATTAAAGGATATTGGATTACAGGTAAGTCCAATCAATCCAAATAAATTGAACATAGTTGTGGTATATTCTATAACGACAACTGGGTTTACAGATAGTTTATCAATATCGTTAGAAAGGACAAGATAAGTGGCATCTCAAATAGTTCCAACTACACTTACGAATTTAGAGTTTGCGGATATCAAAAATAGTTTAACAGATTATCTGAAAACTCAACCAGTATTTGCTGGATACGATTTTCAAGGATCAGCGTTATCAACCATCATAGATTTACTTGCCTATAATTCATATTACTATGCCTTCTATTCAAATATGATTACATCTGAAGCGTTTTTGGATTCTGCACAGCGAATCGAATCTTTGATTTCCCTTACAAAACCATTGGGGTATACGATTCCATCTAAAACCGCAGCAAAAGCGAAAGTGTTTATGACTGGAGCATTGAACCCCACTATTTCAAGACATTCTGTGTTCTTTGGTTCTGATTCTGAAGGAACTCAATATAAATTTTATAGTTTGGAAGACATTCCTGTTGTCGATTCGGAGACAGATAAGTTCTACATCTATGAGGGAAAGTCTCTGATTGATATAGAGGTATCCAATGAACTTGATGTTGAAAGACAAAGAATTGTTTTCGCAGATACTGATTTTGATTTGGAAACTCTAGAAGTTAAAGTTCGACTGACCGATACAGATGAGATATGGAAACGAATTGATAACATTGGATATTCTAATACAATTGAGGAAAAGATATATTTTGTAGAGAGAGTAGAAACTGGTTTCATGATTTCGTTTGGATTGGTTAATTCTGTAGGAAAGAATGTACCAGCAGATGTTGCGTCTATTCGTGTTCGCTATATCAAGACAAGTGGAGCAAAAGGAAATAATATATCATTATTTTCTTCTACATTAGGAAATGTATTAGTAAATGATGGATTCCCATCATTTGGTGGAAAGAATGATCCATCAATAGATAATATCAAATTTCTAGCACCAAAGTGGTTTGCCTCGCAGGAGCGAGCGGTCACGGTGAATGATTATAAAGCACTAATAATGGAAGCTGGATTCTTCGCAGATGAAAATGAATTCAATGTATATGGTGGCGAGGATATTGTTCCAAAAAGATATGGAAGAGTATTTGTCACATCACAGAAATTATCAGCAGAGGTTACAGACCTGATAGAATTTATCAAGCAGCGTAGTGTAATAACGATTTTACCAGAATATGTCAATTCAATAGCTTTGAATGTGTATGTGAGTTTCTCCTTTGGATTTAATGATGGAGTTGGTCGAACAACTGCGCAGAAACAAGGATATGTCAATTCAATAAAATCACTCTTTGCTGATAAATATGGAATCACTAGAAGATATAATCTATATTTCAGCGCAAATGAATTTATCACATATATCAACAGCATATATCCTGAAATACAAATGTCTTCAGATAGTTTCAAGTTATTTGTGGAGCAGGAAATAAATGCTAGTCTATCAGATTACACATTTAATTTACAAAATGAATTAGATATACCACTTGGTCAAAGTATAATTATATCGGAACCATTTGCAAATACCGCAACAACTACTGATGCGGTTTATGTGATTAAGAACACCAGATCACAATCGGTAGCACCTGTCATACTTACAAGTCCAAATTTACTCACTACATATAATACTTCTGTTGGAACGGCAAATATAACTGCTGGTTCTGTCACCATCAAATCCAATATAATGACTAGTCCTGTTAAGTTCATAATACCATTCAAGGGAAAAGTAATAAGAATTGGGTTGAATAATCTAGTAACATTTTCAATTAAACAAATAGCAGTAAGTTAATATGATACCCTTTATACCACAATCCACAGATACCAACTCAGTTACTAACAAATTATCAAGGTTATTTGATGCTGAGTCTTTAATTGGTTTATTTACAGACACATGTGATACCAAGAAGGATATAACAAATCAAATACCATTGTGGGTTGTTTTTGAAAAAGAAGAATTGGAAGATGCGGGGAAAAATCCAATATCAATCTTTGATTTGATTCAAAAATACTATGATTGGTTATATTGTGACGCTGAAGGTGGATCAGAATATCAATTAGGACTTAAACTTCTGGATCTAATCGATATAGACAAGACCAGAGAAGCGTATGTTGGAAGACTTGCTGGAATATACGCTGATGGATTGTCATCTAGCAGTCTTGTTCCATATGGTGGCAAGATAGAGGTAGACAATGCTAGAAATTTCATTCATGGTGTAAGAAAGAACTTTCATCAGAAGAAAACAACCATTGATGGAATAAGATACTTCTTCAAGACCTTGTTTGCTATTCCTCAAGAAGATGTCAAGGTTGAATTACCTAAAAAATATCTATTGAGATTAAATGGTGGTAGATTCTATAATGAGATTTTTTCATTTCCAGGTGGAACTGGTTCCTATGATGTATTACAAACACTTAGCGGAAGTTGTCTGAACTTCTCTAGAATGCAGGATGGTAATTTTTATCAAGATTATTCATATTTGCTCAAGGTAGGAATTAAGTCTAGTTATTATAAGGACACCTACAAGACATTGGCACATCCTGCTGGTCTTAAGGTGATATATGAAAAAACTCTTGAGGACTATAGTGGTTCTCAAACAGATTATGATTTATCTGAGGTATGTGAAAGAACATTCATAAGAAACTATGCTCCATATGGATTTTCATACGATTATACAAATAATGAAATAGATTTTACACAAGGAAAAGCAATTTATGGATTAGAACCTTGTGTTGGATGTGATGGCGCATCATATGGAACTCTTGCTTCTCCAACATTCGCATTTCCAAACTGGGCGAATAGTAATATAACAGGATATAACTTCAAGGATATACCATTGAGCTACTTTTTTGACCTGTGTTATGACAATATCGAAACAACTAGTCCAAATACTGGACTTACCTGCACTGAGTGTAATGTTCCATTCACAACACAATTTGATACCACATTCAAATATTTAATCAATCGTTACGAACCAGGTTGGTCTGCCGCAACAGAAACCGCAGGAAGATCAGCAACTCTAGAGTTGCTCGGTATCTCAGCAGCTGCTAATCCATTTACTACTGGTGGTGCTGTCATGAATGCATTCCAATTTGTAGCACATCCAGGAACTTCGGGAGCGTCTGCTGGTTGGTTTAACCCAATCATACATCCACGAACATATGCTACAGCTGTGAGAACCGCATATAGACCATTTGAACGAGCAAGAAGTCCAGAAAAAGCAAATCTAAAATTTGTAGAGTGGTATGATTCAACAATAGCACAAGATGTATATTATGATATAGGTGGACCAGCGAATACATTCTTTGATCTTAGCAAAAACTTTAGATATCAAGATAAATTTAATGATCCAGACAGACATATTTCCAAAATAATTTCATTGAATCTTACTACCGCACACGCAAACGGCGTTCAACGATATGTCATATATAATCCTTATGGATATTTTCAAACTCCACAAACCACTAGCGGTAGTGGAGAAGGAAAATGGAGATCATTTCCATGGATGACTAGAAACTATGCTGGTGATCATTTTAGATTTGATCAATATTTAATTATAAATGAAAAGGCAACATTACGAGATTTATTATCGGATCCAACTAAGACACGCATTGAGAATAACGGAATATTGGTTGATGGAGTTGGAGACATCCATTTAAATACCACATATTCTGAACTAACATATCCTGCTGGATATGTTGCTATATTTCCATCTTATACACGACAGGTTGGATATACTCAAGCAGTATCAGTAGGTTCCCCATGGATTCCTTATACAGATGGAATAACTTGGTCTAATGGATGGTTTGGATCCGGACTTGTTTTGAATTTCAATGAACGAACTATGGTGATGAATAATGGTAACGCATTTAGCAAAACCCCACCTAATTTAGTTGGCGATTTTATTGTGACAGGTATACCAGCTGGATATTGGAATGGATTGTCAAGCAATCAAATTGGACTATCATATCCATTGGGTCAAAGATTAATTGATGATTTAGACCGAATATCAAATGGTTGGAACGATAAAATTGAATTTATCGCTTATCTTGGAAATCTACCATACGGACCAATACAAGAATACACAATTCCATGGATGTTATACAAAGATCCAACAATTCCTTCCAATGTTGAATATTTTAACTGGAGATTGAATGCTTCTGTTTCTCACTGGAAAGATAAATTTAAATCTCCACATGATGGATTTGCGCATATATTCATGGACGCATCTGCTCCATTGGAAAGAACATTCCATTTATATCAGGCTCCAGGATATACTGCTTGGCGTAATATAACACCATCTGGAATTAGTTATGTTGAAAATATACCAGTAACTTGGTTTAAGGATCAATACAATTATACAAGAGGATCCTCGGCAAATGCTAATAGTGGTGTAATAATGGGTATTGAGACATTTGGTCAATATATGTTCAAACATGATATTGTGGCAGATGGAACCGATCCAACGAACACAGACCAAAGCAGATATCTCGGAGATCCAAATCCAAGGCATTGGTGCTTGGATGATAATATTGCCGCAGATTTGTGGTCTAATTCAAGTCAGATGCTTCTTGGGCAAAGAAAAAGAGGATTCACATATTCGGATTCCATTTGGAAACGAGGAGTATGCGGGACTTCAGATCTTGGAGAAATATTTGCATCAGAGAACCCACGCGCAGCGCAAGCGCAGACGCTTGATGGATATCCATTCTTTTATAATTCATTCATTGAATTGAATGCTGGTATATTGCGATATAAGAAAATATCTGGAACCTATTTCGACACCAATGGTGGAGTTCCATGGAATTATGACCGAAGATTCAGATTATTTTACTTATATCCAACTCTACTTGCGTTGAATATGAGTATATTAGATTATATTCATAATGGGTTAGCATATTTTGCACCACCATACAGCACACCACATTCTGGTTGGTATGACCGCACTCTTGGATTAACATATATGATGGGCATGGAAGATAATGTTGCTCCATATGATGGAACCATATACGCACCAAGAAATAGCATATGGGTAGCAAGTTTAGCACCAACTGATCCAACAATTGCCGCAGACGTGTCTGCTGCTGAAGATATGGGAGATGTCAACATATACGAATATGTCAAACCTATGGTCAAGGTATTCGATTGTGCTGGTGATGGTGGATATGAGAATTCCACTGCGCAGAATTTTGTAAATGGTAATGGTGTGTGTCTTGCAAGAATAACAAACATAGTTAGCAAATTGAATTCCATTACTGCTGGAAAGAGAATGTATTATCTTGTTAGATACAACCAGGGTCCGATTTATGATGAGGTTGCGGATAGATTTGCAAATGGAAAACAATCTCCATGGGCAGATGCTGTTGGAATAACATTAACAAATGACTGGAATATTGTTGCGAATGCTCTAGCTGAGTCAGGAGCAAATCCAGATTATATCACCTTAGACTTAGAGCAAAGTGGGGATTTCTTCTCCAAATATAAGGGTGATGGTCTAGCTGGTGCTGTAACACCATTTTCCCCCGATTGGACAGCGCAAGTATTTGGAATTACTAGTAATGCAAATTATAATTCGATGTGGAAGGGCGCCACTTTCTCATCATTACTTACAGATAATGGAAACTATCCTTTTGGTATAACGCATATTGTAAATGGTGCATATCATCCACAGATAGATAAGAATTTTCTCTATTGGGATAGAGCTATGAGGGGCATTAGATCCGCATTAATCAAGGATACATTAACATCTACAACAAATGCTATTTGGCAACATGCCAGTGTGTCTAATTTTGGAGATATAATTATTCATCCAGGAACTACGCAAGAAGCATATAATCATAATGGACATCCATACATGCAGGAGACTATTTCGGGAGATGCCTCTTCTCCAGAAATATTTGGTTCTTGGGGTTTTCCAGATGCTTATGGTGTATTAACATCAGATCCAACCAGAATTGTAAGAATAGGTTATGACGACACCACACCATTTACAAATACTGCATGGAATAACTTATTGATTTCTATTCATACATTGAGAACTGCCAGAAGAAACACTACAGGAAAACTACGTCCATGGATTTGTAATAAATATTGGAGTGGTGATACTGGATTCCACCCTCAGTGGAATACGTCGGACCAATCTCGTAAATTATATAATGAAATGATACGACATTGTTGCTTGACTGGAATTGAAGCATTTTTGCTATTTAATAATTTTGGGAACACCACAGATAGAACTACCGCAGTAAACGAATTGAACACTTTGATGATTGAAGTGAATGCTCGTCTTGGTGGTGCTATATCCAAAACTATTGATTCTAGTAGAATTAATTTTACTAAACGGGTTCTTATTAGTGGTGCTCCAACAACAAATGGAACCATCCTATGGAGAGTCACTCCACAGGAAGTAAGCACAACTCTTGTAGATAGCAATGGTGTCATATTACATATGGATGATGGTGGTATGTGGATGACTACTGATTTATATTCCAAGGTAATAGCAACAACTAATACTGCTACTGGAATAATAACAATAACTACTGAAAGAACTACATATCACCCTGTAGTTTCCAACACACCATTCGTAAACAGAAGAAGTCCATTAACTCCACCTCAGAACTATTGGAATGGAACTCCAGAACAATCTGAATTTGAACTTCTATACACATGTATGAAGGGTGGAATTACAATGGGATTGAACTCCTTACACTTTAATAAATTGTTTTTATCTCTCTACGCGCGGGGAGCAACTGGATTTGAGGAATCATAAGTAGAATAAATAAGAATAAAGAATAATACAAATGAGCACTAAAACAGAAAATGTTAAGACTTTCTTAAATCAAGTTGGAAAAGAAAACCAATTGTTTTTATTTGTTGGATATAGTGAAGTTCAAGCAGATTCGAATTCAACAAAGGCAGAGGTCGATGCTTGGAAAAATTCTGATTTTTCAATCAAGGTAGGAAAGGACAGCGTAATTGGTGTTGCTCCTAAGATAAAGTGGGTGAGAGGTAGATCGTATGCTCCGTGGAATTCGTATACACAAAATACTGGAAATTATTATGTCTATAATGACATTAATGGATATGTCTATCTCTGCCTATCAGATGATGTAGATAATCGTACTGATTTATCTGGAAATAAAGGGTCTGTTAACATACCATCACATGTAGCTGGAGATTACACCTACGATGATGGTTATACTTGGAAGGCATTATATAAGATAACTCCAGGTTTAGAAAAATTTGTATCTGAAATTTGGATTCCGGTCATATCCTTTGATATGTTTGAAGGATTAGATAAAACCTCTCCCTTTAGTCAAATTCAAACATTTTGTTCTCCATATAATACATCAGATAGTGGAAAATGCGCAATTTACTTTAAAGAAAATACAAAATATTATGGGCAATCTGGACAACTGATATCCGCTGCCAAGGGGTCGTTGAATACAATATTTACAACTCTAACTTGTACAGAATGCTATAATATATTCAAAGACCATCCCACATATGTCTCACGATTCAACTCCAATGAATCTGATTCGGAGATAGAGATACAGGATGCGTATGATGCCATAGCAGATTTAGTAAATGCTAATAAGATTTCAACATCCTCTCCTTATTTTTACCTGTATCAAGCAAATAAGACTTCTCCAAACGAAGGATATATTGTATCTGCTAGTATAGATTTGTCTTCCTTTGACCTTGTTGATCGTAAGATAAGCAGCGAAAATCCAGAATTGACTATTACCAGCAACACAGGAACGGATGCTTCCATCATCTTGAGGACTTATCTGGGTAATGATAATAATCATTATGTGAGTGGAATACAAATCATATCAGGTGGACAGGGATATAAGGATATCTCTCTTTCTCTGACATCTGCCAATCTGTTAGGAACTAGAACAGCAAATGACATTATCTCCAATATACAAGTTAATTTGGATGAAATAGATGGTCTTGGATTTGACCCAATGAAGGTGTTAAATGTTCAGCATACCATGATTGATGTTAAAGTAGACAAGCAAACTCTTTTCAACTCAGATGTATCAATTCCAACTGCTATTAATTTTTATAGTTTGATTCAAAATCCAAAATATGGAAATAACTCTAACTTTGAATATATCGCTGGAACTACTGAAAGTAAATATCAATCAACTTTGTATCGCACGACAACAAAGGTATTGGTTGCGTTGGACGGAAAGCAACCACCTTCCAAGAATGGCATAACTACAATCACAAAACCAGTTGGAACAATTGTAACAGGAATAGAAATTGCCACATCTACTGATGTTACTGATGTCGCGTTTTTTGCTCCTCTTACGGAAGCAAAATTGGAACTCAAGCATCTTGAATATTCCGAATCGACTCAATTGATTGGTGGAAATTTGTCTGTAGATGGTGTTGATTATACGATAACATCGGTTAGTGCTCCAAATCTAGTTCAATATACAGGTAAAGTATTATCAGCAAATAAAACCACAACAATTGATATACAGGATGTAGATACCGCAATCATTCGTATAAATATGGTTAAAGGAATGTAAATTATGGCATTGTTACCACTGAATACAGCATCTAATAGTTTTCCACTAAATAAAACACCATATCATAGCAGGGTATCAACTCATGCTGAAGCTGGTAAGAATTACTCCATGCTCGCATTTAATCCTGGATACGCTCTACAAGCAGCAGAACTGAATGAAATTCAGGAATTGTTCTTTGTTAATCAAAACTTAACACAACGAATGAATGCCAATTGGATTCGCATCAATAGTGGACAAACAACAGCATTTACCGCACCCTTCTGGCAAGGATTGATTCCACTAAGTCCAGATTATGTTAGTGTTACTCTTACTAGTGCAATTAATGCTCCTATTGTAGAATTTACATATACATTATCTCAAGGATGGTATCTATACACAGATAGCCTTAGTAAGATGAGTTTTTGGATATGGAATCCAACCACATTCGGTCCAACAAATGTAATCTCAAATAACACCGCATATTTTGGTATCAATGTGACAACAGAATATGCTGATTGTTGTCAGACGGATGAATCATGTACTGGTCAAGACCCCACCTTGCGAGATGCTTCTCAATCATCTTATCAGGAATTCACATGTGGTGCTTCGCGATTTAAGATAAATCTAGGAGTCCTTGTTGAGTCATATAATATTTCAACAGGTTCTACTATTGAATATGATGAATTTGCTCAGATATTTGTAGTAGATATAGCAACAAGAACTATTAGATTTCCAAATAATTATTTAATTAAAATAGTATAACTCAGGAGTTTTGATTCAAAATGGCAATTTCACCACTTACAGGAACATCAACATTTTACGATTGGTATCTAAAGACCAACGATGATATCATTGACCAATTGAATCAAATGAATATCTACGGAGCAACCAGTGGTAATGATATACGATTAAATGTATCATCTAATGTCTTAACTGCTCTTCTTGGAAGCACACTTGGTGCTATATCCTCTGGATTGACCTTTACAGGAAATGTATCGTTCGCAGGTGAAGCGGTAATGCCAAATATTTCATTCAAGATAACTGGTATTACTCTAGGAACTTCTGGATATACATTTGGGTCTGTAATTCGGTCGAATGATTTTGGATTTACATTGGCAAAGGCAAATGATCCAGACAACGCAGAATCCATTGGCGTTATATCTTCCATGAATTCTAATTATTCTGTTGTAACTATTTTAGGTAAAATCACTGGCGATTTTACAACAACATCTGGTGCTACCTTATCTCCAGGATGTATTTACTTTCTGGATCCGACCACTGCTGGAAAAATTACAACAACAGAACCAGTCACCGTTGGTCAGGTTTCAAAACCAATGATAATGGGATTGAGTGCGGATGCTGGTATTATTCTTCAATATAGAGGAAATTATCTAAATGGGTCATCTACCATTGGATTATCTGGTAATAATAGATTGTATGTGATACTTCCCACTGCATCCGCAAGTAATGGATTTGAACTTGGTACATTTGTTTCATATTTACCAAATGTAGGCACTAAAGGTGTTAGTTTCAATGATTATCTTGTAGCAACGGGAAGAACTGCCTATGACGGATGGTTTCCAAGTCTCTCAACATCAACTAGTGCTCCTTCACCACTTCCATATGAAGAGGATTTTGTAGTTGGAATGATTGAAACTTCCGCAACATATGGAACTGATAAAATCTATCAGATTGTGACAAAAGGTGCTACTGAAATATTACCTAGTAGTGTATCTTCAGCTGGAGGAGATGTTGGTTGGTGGTATCTGCAAAGCACACAAGAACTACCGGACCAGTTATATCTGTCGTCAAATAACATTGCTGAAAATGATTCTGAAAGATTGTATGTTGGTTTTAATTACAATAACACTTCATTCGTTGTTGATATACGACCACAAATACGAAGTATAACTAGCACAACAGCATCAAATTTTCTTCCAAAATCTTCAGAATCTCTCGGTGCTATCACCAACGAAACATTCAATGGTGATTTCAGTGTATGGCAGAGAGACACTGGCAGAGATACTCAATATACCACCAATACGAGTAAGATGTATTTCGCTGACCAATGGATTCGTAGAACATCCAAGACTTCCAATGTGTCACAATATATTGAACGACAATCCTTTGATAAAACACAAATACTAGTAGAGGGTTCTCCAGAATATTATATCAATGCTAAATGTCTTGTGACTCCTGGAATATCATATAATTCAAATGATTATTACTCTCTTGGTCATGTTATTCCAGGAATTGAAAGTTTCAATAACTCTGACATTACCGTTAGCTTCTATGCTAAATGTTCACACAATAACTACAACATAGATGTATATGTTGCCAGATATAATGGAACAACATTGGTAAGCAAAGCAATAATTGATAATATTTCTCCAACTACAACTTGGGATAAGTATGCGGTCAGTTACACTATGCCAGCATTGAGTGCTGGATCATATTCAAATGATTTTGTTGAAATTGGTTTTGATTTACGACCATTAACTAAAACAGCAAACACTAATAGTGTTGCGACAGGAACAAATGTATTTGTAAGTTTTGCGTCTATGTGTGTATATAAGGGAACATATTCAAATCCCAAGCACCTATTTGAATCTATAGTAGACAAGCAACTCAAAGCAAAGAGATTTTATTTTACATCATATACAGATTCACAGGTATCTGGAACATCCACACTCGCTGCGAATGGTGAAATAGCACTTAACTCATACATACTTCAATCTATTCCAAATGCGTCATTCGCAATTGAAAAGTTTCCAACTAAGATGAGAACAACTCCAACAATCAGTCTATATTCTCCATCAACTGGAGCACTAAATGATGCCTATAACATGACTGCGAATGTCGATATGCGGCAGACTTCTGGAACTATTGGATATGACCGCAAGACTAGAACAGCAGCATTGAACTCAACGACAATTTCATCTACTGCTGATACTACAAGTTTCAGAGTAAATCTAGTAAATGGTGTGGTTCCGTTTGACAATATAAGTTATCATATAATCGCAGATTCAACATATCCACTATAAAAGAGGTAGTCTATGCCAAGTTGTAGCAGCAATAGTTCAAATATAACATCAACAATAAATTCACTGAACGTAACACAAGGTTCTGGTGGGTCTAGACTTTTGATTTCTATACCATATGTTGCTGGATTAACCACTGGTCAAGTTATTCGTTATGATGTTCCTACATCTGGTTATACTGGATCAAAAGCAGATACTCCAGCGCACGCAGAGGTATTTGGTATAATTGAATCTCATAATATAGTATTGAATAAACTAAATGTTGTAATGAATGGTTCAATTAATATCAGCGATACAAATTTAGTCAATCTACCACTGGATCCAACAGGAGCGTCAGGTGGAAATGATATTTACTTTCTAAGTGGAACGACCGCTGGTGCTCTTCAGAATTTAGTTCCATCAGATATTAATCATGTCATCAAACCAATATATCAACGAGCTCCACACGGAACCTATAGTGGAAGTGTTGTGAATTATTCTGGATATAAGATGGGTGGAGATGTTCAAGCAACATTAGACACAATAAATATGCTTGCTCGGGTGGGAAGTCTACAATTTGTATTTGAAGGGGTAGATGTAGAATCTGATTACGATTCAGAAGTTACAACTTTTAGAAATACAAAGTATTATGATTTGGAAGCATCGACACCAGTTGATTGGAAATTCGAACATATTAGAATTGATGATGATGCTGACTTTCAAGTATTCAGAAGCATAGATTTTCCAGAAATGACTCAAAAAGTATTTCCAATGTTCAATTCAGGATGGATTGAAAGAGTAAAAGTTGATACAGATTATCAAGTTGATGATTCGTATATCGACAGATCTATTCAACAATTATCTCATCCGAGTTATTCGCCTGCTCCAGCACAACAAACTTGGTATGGAATAATAAGATATTGGGATTCAGCAACTAGGTATTTGTATATTGAAAGACCAGCAGTATGGAATGCTGAACTTAAAACTGGATTACTGGGTAACCTATTAGCAAAGAGAACATCACCATTAATAGTAAATAATGGAAGCACACCAGATAGTTCAGGACCTACCATAGAAATAAACGCAACTGATACAGCAATTCAATTTGTTGGTTATTTAATGCCATGGTTCCGATGGGATGGTGAATCTGGTGGATCACTTGGTCCTTTCAGTGCTACTACTAGGTATGACCCATTTGCTGACAATACTCCAGAAATAATTGGAATATTTTCTAAGATATTCATGAAGGTAAAGAATAGAGGTATTAGCGTAGTTGTTCCTCAGAACATAACCGCAGATACGATAACCGCAGATACCATCACTCTTCCAACCTATGACTTGATAACAAAGATAGCAGACCTAGAATCAAGACTAGACAACGCAGGGATTCCATAATAACTCATGATTTACGGAAGTAGTCCATTAATAAATCCAAAGATATCCGGATTAACAGGAAAGACTGGAATATCTGGTCCTATCGGTCCTACAGGCGCACAGGGCAATACAGGCAACGCAGGAAGAACGGGAGCAACGGGTCCTTCTATAACTGGAATGACTCTCAATGCTTCAGGATTTATTGCTACGCAGTATGATGATGGGTTTGTAGCAACTTCAATCAATAAGTTAAGAGGAGCGACAGGCAATTACTATATTCAAGCGGGAGCAGATGTATTATCTCTTGGCTTCAATATAGTCTATGGGGTTTCTGCTCAATATAATAATCCCAATGACAATAAGGGTCCACATAATCTAATCAAGTTGAGAGGACTGACCACAGGTTCTCCAAATATCATATCAATAAGAGATGATACATCTGGAAATATTAAAGTAGATTATACCATATTCAATCTTGCTTATATTGGAGTATCTGGTGGGTCATCCAATCAGATTCTATACAACAAACCAGGTGATAAACAATATGGTCATACTGGAAGTTTCTATGATGAAGCAACAAAAACAATAAACACTCAAATTGGAAATTATTCAGAAAAGATTTTGTTTGTCAATGCGGAGTTTTCTCCGCTTGGAACTGATGCTACAAGAGGATTTTACTATTGGAATATTGACTGGGAAAAAGGAAATATATTTAGACTCAATAGTTACAATTCTGTTGGAAAAGATGTGGTGAGTCAAATAATCAATATTCGCTCACCAGCAAATGAATTGGTATCTAGAGGATTGACTATAATTGTTCCTGATGGTGTGACTTCTTCGATGGAATTCAGCACACTATATGCGACTACAGATGATATCACAGCAACTCCGGATATTGACAATCTAGAGTATGGAATATCATGGCCAATATCACTTCCACCATGCTTGACTGACCATGTTGATATATTGAATTTAATTTCAATTGGAGATGTCTGGCACGCTGATTTCAGTCATCTTGGATTTACCTTCAGCGCATCAACAGCAGATGAAACTGGAATAGTTGGTAAAATTCCAACAATAATTGACATCAGAAATGTAAACTATAAATGCGCATCTGGTGTAAATATATTTGGTGTCTGCTGTCCAACTGATTGCGGTCTTTCCGCGTTTGAAACAATAGAAGTATTATGTGATGGCACATTCTACCAAGGAATGACTCTTGCTACTTGCGATACACTATGTGGCGAACTTGGAGTTTGTTGTATCAAACACACAAATAATTCAATTGAGAGAATCAATGATTTTGTCACTTCTTGCGCGTGCGCATCGCTGGCAAAATCACATGATGGTGTTGAGTATATCTGGAGTCCAAGGAATTGTAATTTTGATGCTGTGGAAGATATAAATTGTGAAAATGCGTTTCTTGGTCTTGGACCATGTTGTGATGGTCGTGGAGGTTGTGAACCAGATATTACACCAGAAGCGTGTACAGCTAGTGCTGGTTATTTTCAAGGATATGGTTATAATTGTGATTTAATAAATGGAACAGAAAGATGTGTTGGTGGGTCTGGTGGTTGTTGTGACCCTTCAATACAAACATGTACAGAAGCAGTGAATGGAAATCTCTGTATACAGCAAGGACATCTATATTTTGGCAAATGTAGTACTTGTGGCGAGTTTGATTGTGTGAAGACATGTTGGAATCCAATTCCAGGTATTCCGTTGGTAGAATATGGAGAAGAGATTGAGGGTGGAATTGTAGTTGGTATTTTCAATCCAAATGGTTCTATATGCCTAGGAAATACAGCATTTGGTGGTGTTCTGGGATCTACTGATACCAATTCATCTATTTTCAATCTATTGACAAATGGAGATGAGCGAGTTGCTGAACGTTATTTTAGCAAGTATAACAATAATGGTTATGGATTTACTAAAACTAGTTGTGATGAAGATTCCTGGTTGTTGATTGTTTCCAAGTATCCAGTGATGTTGAATAATGATGCCCAAAATATAATATCAACAAATACTCTCGATAAAACCAATCTTAAGAAATTCACATGGAGTCATGGTGGAACATATTTTGGTAACATCATGACTGATACTGGTGGTTTCGCAGACTATAACGAAAACATACCAGTTGGCGATGAACCATTTCCAGGAGATGTAACTAGAGATGAAGGTTGGTATGTATTTAATACGCCAAGTGGATTGACATATTATGGAAATGCCTATTCGTTTGAAACTTGTGTTCAGAAATATGATTCAAATCCATTCTATAGAAGTGGTCACGGATTAGAAAGAGGAAGAACAACATTCAATGGAAAATGGAATCCAAGTTGGGGACTATACAACACTATAAGAATGGTTTGTGCTGAAAGACATGCGAATAATACTGATACAGCATTTAATGCTGGTTATGGACTCAGTTATACATTTGGTGAAGGATTTACATTTAATCCTTCACCATGGAACACAAGTCAGCAAAGTGCTGGAGAAGCAATATCGGCATTCAACATAAAAACAATGGAATCTAGTATATATTTTCCAAAAATATCTAATTGGTATATTCCAAGTATGGATGAGCTTTCATTCATTGCCGATAAAATAGCAAGTGAAGATTTGAATGGATTTATAGTGAATGCTGGAGGTGTTCCAATTGGCGAACCTAATTTGGGTGCTAATGGATGGGTTTGGTCGTCCACTGGAACATTTAATGAAGGTAATACAGGTGAATATTGGCAAACCACAAATCCTCTAGGAATTACACTTGAAGGTAATCAAACCTTTCCAGTATCACATGGCACTAAAGCATGGGCAACTCAGATTGATACAACAAATCTAACTTCTGTGAAGATCAAGAAAGCGGATAGATTAGATAAAAATGAAGTTAGACCTGTAAGAATGATGCGATGTGATGGTAGATATTATGATACGAATAGTAATCCATCTAAATATTATAGATTCTGGAAAGTTCCAAATTTGGCAATAAATAATATCATAAATGGTCCATCATGAGTTCATCAAGAATATCATTTCAAACAAATGTAAGTTTCAAAAACGCCATTGGCATAACAGGACCAACCGGAGGAACAGGCCCATCTGGACCAACAGGCCCAACAGGCTCTAATTCTGTATTTGGTTCAACTGGAAATGGAATCACTGGAGCAACTGGTGATAATGGTAGTCTTTCAACCGCTATTAAGTTCTTCGCAAATGGACTTTCATTTGCTTTTGTGTCGCTAAAGGGACTATTTGATGATGGTGCGAATGATACCACATCCTTCTTCACAATTAAACCAATGGGTGTGTATAAAGAAGATGTTTCCAATAATATTGGTTCAGATATCGAAACAGATTATTTAAAGTCAGATCCTTCTGTTGTATTTGACAGATTAAATCTCACATCAAATCTAGTAACTTTTACTGGTACTCAAGGTGACAATACCTTAAGTTTATTTGGTTCTACCCTAGGCAATATTTTTGTTCTTGGGAATACCGGAGAGTTATTATATGTCTCAAGTCAGGATATCACAAAAGCGAGAGGTGCTGAAAACACTAAATGGGACCCAAAACAAAATCAGATGTATCTTGATTTTGTTTCCATGCGCGAACCAATGGAATGGAATAAGAATTATGGGGTTGGTGTAAGTGGGTCATTTGAATTTCAATCATATCGCAATCTTGATAATCCAACATCATTTATATTCTACAATACCGGTAATGTAGGTGGAGTTACGAATGGAACTGGTAGTTTTGCTACCACATTCGAACCAGATTTTATTGATAATTCAAGTGGGATATATGTTCTGAATCCAGCAAGTTCTGCTGCCAATATTCCAAACAAGATAAATCTGACAATGTATTTTGGAGTGACTGGTGGGTCGTTGGTTAATCAAATCAACTTCATGCCATTGAGTGGTTATACCGCTCGTGATACTTTCACACCACAGAATTTCGACAGAACCAAGATAGGTTCTTGCTGCTATTGCGATGATGATTCTAAGCAAAAGACATGTCTTGATTATATCTCACAGGAATTTTGTATTTCTGTTGGAGGTATATTCAACACAAATTCATGCGATAATAGAACCACTGGAAGCGATTGCTTCTTTGAAGGTTCTTGTTGTATATACGATAATGAAACAAACGAATCCAAGTGCTTGAATACAACTCAGGAAAAATGTTCTCTATACAATGGATATTTCTTTCCTGGAAAAGTTTGTAATCTATGGGAAGGTGAAGAATATTTCTCATGCCCAACAAATTTCTGTACTATAAATCAACGAGGTAAATGTTGTGTAAAGGGACGATGCTTTCAATTAACAGAAGCAGAATGCTCTGGAATTCCATCGTCATTATTTATAGCAGGAGCGACATGTACCTCTGAATTAGATGATGCTGTGTGCTGCGCAGCAAATAATTTATTTGGTGCTTGTTGTTTAACTGGTGGTAATTGTGAGAACACAATGCCAGCAGCTTGTAATGATATTGGAACATTCATGGGCTCTGGTACAACATGTGGCACACAGAGTTGCTGTGGACAAGTATATCAAGATAATTATTTCACAGGAGTGTGCGCAAATAGTTGTAAGGCATATGGGGAAAATCAAAATTTCAATTGCTTGAATATTGGTGATAAACTCGCAGGTGGTTATTTCGCAGGATTTGTCGGTATGCCAAATCCATGTTCCAATTTCAGTCAACCAAATGTTGCTTTTGGAGAACCATTGGAATGCTTGATTAAACCAAGAGGCGCAAATTACTTAGATACAAGATGGAGATGTAAGACTTGTATTGGAAATGCCACTGGATCGAATAATGGTTCCATTAAGTATTTTGCGAGAACCTATCCAGAGATTCTTCCAGTTGAAGCGTTACAGACAAAGTGCTTGTTGAAAACTGGTGTTCCATTCATTCAACAAGTATTTGAATTGGGTAATGTTTCCTGGCCAGCAGATGTGATGTTCAAGGGAACTATAGCATACAGCGCAAATAATGGAACATATTCCTATAATCTAATTGACACTGGACTTGCTGTTGAATATTTTGAAGCAAGCAATAATCTATACAAGTATCTCGCAAAACAAGTATATGGTGCTAATAACATTCATATCATGTGGGCATTGATTGTTGCTCCCGAGGATGCGACATCTGGTCAAAGTAGAAACTTGAGATGGGGAATGGTAGAAGGAAGACACAAGGCAAATGCTAGTGGAGTCCCACAAAAGGCACTACTTGAGGAAGTCACAACATATCCCGTTGATGGATTATTGACTACAAGAATTTATGACGAAACCTCAACACAGACACCAGGATTATGGTTTCGTGATATGGATGGAAATGACGTTGATGAATATGCGTATCTAAGATTCTCAACTGGTTCTGGTTCATTCTGGAATCCTTCTGTAAATCAAACAGAAATTACAACAAATAAGCAAAAGTTCAAAGAAGCATATACTCAAGTTTGGCAAGATAACAATCCATTTGATTCTGCTCTGAGAGTCATATCAAATATAAATTCATCTTCATTGTATGGTTATGGGGATTGGTATATTCCAAGTATAACTGAATTGAATTATATCTACAACAATATAGAAGATTTGAATAATGGATTGATGATTGATGGTTCTAAACCTCTTGTAGAAAAGGAATATTGGAGTTCTACTAGTGTAGGTAGATTACAATCATGGGACCAACAAGACTTCAAGAACAAGGATTATTATCGTCTAGAACAAATAGATGCTAAACTAGAACCATATTTAGCTACAAGCAGATTGACCAGTTCAAATCAAACATTTCAATTCACATCTGACGATGCTTATAAATTCACCATGTCAGTCTGTAATGGTCAGAAGATGTTGACACAGACATTCAACTCATCAAATCCAACCGATATGGGAAGAATGAACAGCAAGGATAGAAGAATAAAGGGAGCAGCATTAAGACCTGTTCGCAGAATACCATTGGTAGTCACTTGCGATGGATTCTTCTACAACGAAGATATTATGAATGGATTGTATTACACTGATCCGGATAATAAATGCGCTTCGTGTATAGATAAATTAGAAAGATTTTGTCAACAATGAGCAGCAGTGCGATTTCATCAATTAATCTATACGGACCACAGGGACCACGCGGACCAAAAGGACCAACAGGAGCAACCGGAGCAACCGGAGCAACTGGAATAACTGGAGGCACTGGACCTAGGGGTAAATATTTCATATCATCTGGTGCTACAGGAAATAATTTAATTCTTGAATTTTCTGATGGAAGCACTGCTGAAATAGTAGGTTCCTTTAAGGGGTTCACATACTTTGATACAGCAGCAGTCACTGGTTCAAATAGAGCAGGAACGGGATATCAGTTATTTAGTCAAGTTGTTGGTGGAACCTTCTACTTCAGAGGATTAACAGCAACTGGATCTATCTATCTTTCATACACTGGACCCAATCAGGAATATATCTCCATAGACAGCATATATTATGGTTCTAATATTCAAGGTTCATTAGATACCGCATCTCTTTACAATTATGGGTTACTTTATCTGTCAACGAACACGATGGCATCTGGTGTTCCTGTAAAGATATTTCAGAATCAAGGATTTCTTGGACATACAGGTTCCATTAATTTCATAAAAACAACAAAAGATTCTGGATCATCTGGTGATTATGGATATCATTTGAATTCTGGATCTTTGATTTCAAACATTGGTCCAGTTCAACCATTTGAAGACACAATCACTCTTGATATATCAAAGGCAGGAACATTTTTAGCAGAGACTCCAATCGGTATTCGTGGATTCACTGGAATGAGTTCATTTTCAATAAATGAAATCATTTCCTTTACAATTGTATTTGAATCTGATAATGTTTGGCATTTTCCACAGAATGTTTATTTTGAACAAGGTGAAAATTATCTGACTTGTGGTAGAAATATCGTTGGATTCATGTCTTATGATAAAGGCGCAACTTGGTTAGCAAGTGTTGCTCAACGAGGACACAACATCAGAAATCCTGATGTTCAATGTGTTCCCAATCATTTTTTTGGTTCATGCTGCTATGAAAATGCTGATGGAACACTTGAATGTTTGGATTATTCAACAAAGAGGGAATGTGATTTTTATTTTGGTAATTTCTCTCCGTTGAAATCATGTAAAGATACATGTGGTTCTGGAAATGGAATATGCTGCACAAATGGTAAATGTTTAGAAACCACATCAGTTTCTGAATGTGATACCTTTGGTGGTGTATTTTATAGCGGAATTACATGTGGAACATATCCAAACAATCCAGATGGAGAGAATTGGGCAGAACCAATCACTGCTGGAAGATTTTGTTACGATCCATGTAGCACATCTGTTTCCTGCTGTAAGGATGGCAAATGCCTTGGATTATATTCACGAATTCAATGTGAACAAATACTAGGTGGAATTGCTACTGATGAATCTACATGTGAGACTATAGATTGTTGTGATTTTACGACAACCACAGGTGCTTGCTGTATATGTAACACTGGGTCAACAACTTGTTTGCCAGATACATCAAAAACAGCATGTACTACTCTGGGTGGTATATTCATGGGTGAGAATGAGAAGTGTAATGAAATTTCATGTGGGTGTTTGTGTAACGGCACATCACCACAAAAATATAGTTGTAATACTACTACAGGACAATGTTTTGCTTCACCAGATGGTATTTATGAATTGAATGATTGTCTTCAAGGTTGTCAGGTTGGAGGTGGCGGTGGAGGTGGCGGTGGTACACCAGGATCGCATTCTTTTTGTGACAATGGTGTGTGTCGAGTTATACAAAACACTAGTGGACAAAACACTGGGTCTTGTGTTGGTTGTGATGGCGTACCAACAACAACATGGATTTGTAATGGAAGTGGAACATGTGTCGAAGGTCCAGTTGATGGTGGAATTGTTGTTACTCAAGCTGAATGTACTTCTGCGTGTCTCGTGGATCCACCACCAACAGATACAGGTGCTGGCGATGAAGGTGGAGGAAATGGTGGACCAGATGGACCAACAACTCCAGGTGGAGGTAGTGGAGGACCAGACAATAGTGGTTGTGCAGAATGGGGTGCTGGTACTTGTTGTTGTGTAAATTTTGGATGGTGTGATAAGAGAAAAAATGGTCCAAATGGTTATGTCTCAGTATGGAATGATGTTACTAGAAGAATTTGTAATCAGGTAGGTGGCACTCCTCCACAAGATTTATGTCAGATAGTTACCGCTATGCAATGTAAAGATGAAGATCTATCTGATCTTGTAAGATGCTGTTATAGAAGAAACAACGGCATCATCTGTACAAATTCTGATCCTAATGATACTAGTAGTCCAGATAAGTGCGGAATAGATTGTGATAATACGGACATTGATTGGACTATATGTTCAAGCATTACAAATACTGAAGCTGAACAATATTTAAGATTGAAAACCACTTTATGCGAATCCGCCACAAGTGGTTGTACTAAGGCTAATTTAGATAGAACTTTATATTGTTGTAACCCATCATGTGAAACTTCTCTGTGTACATATGATGGTACTCCTTGCACAAATCAAACTAATAACACCACTAGTGTTGAAACTATACCTGCAAATAGTGCTACATGCATAAACTCTGGAACATTACCACCCGAATCACCATCACCTTCACAGGGATTTTGGGTTGATTATGGAACATGTCGAACAATCAATGGTGTTAATCAATGTGATTTTCTTCATGCAGTAGATCCATGTCTTGCCCAATGTATTGCTTTACGAGATGTGTGTAGAAAACACGAATGCGAATTAGCAGGAATATATCCATGTCCAGGAGTTTGGATATATTCTGGTTGTGGATGTCCAATACCTGGTAGAGGATATAGAGGATGTCCAGATTCTGAAGTTGATCCTATTTTCACACCATCACCAGCATCATCATTTAGAGTATTCAGACAAATAGATAAAATTGAAAACATTAATGCTCTAATAGAAGAAGTTCAAACAATCGATCCAGTCGAATGTTCGCCTATGCCGTCTTGGTATACACCAGAAGCATATCCAGGAATACTTCCATGGTGTCCAGAAATAGAGATTGAAGGATATAAACCATGCTTTTTCTATTCTCCAAAGTATGTAATGCCTGAACTTCCAGATGATGGTATCGATGGAGCACCAACATTTAAAGTTCCAGATCTAGATCCAGTATCAGCAGGAAAATGCCCAGTATATAAAAGTGATGAATGCAATTTATGTAAGCTTTGTACTTTAGATCCAGAAAATCCAAAATGTATTGAACTTGATCTTCCTAATCAACCTGGATTATTAGAATATGTATGTGATAGATGCACTAAAATATATCAGCATGAAGGACATTGGTGGATTCAAGATATCTATGGAAACTGGTGGATTTTAGGTAAATATGATCGTCTTCCAGGTGATTTCGGTGAAACCAACACTGGTGACTACTGGATTCCATATATTCCAGGATTGGGTATTCCATCGGCGCCCTCTACTTGGGATCCGTATGACACTCTGTGTATACCTCTTAAGTTTTATCGGCCGGCTCGTCTTGGTCTTGATAAACAATGGATAGAGAATCCATCAGATAGAAAGAGAACTCCAAAAGGATTTGAAGGAGCAGATGCTGGAGATTGTGAGGGAATTCTTGGAATTCAAACTACAGATACAATTATACCTCCTCCCGTAAACAGATTTAAAGATTCTAATATAGTACTAGTGAAAGTTTCTCTAAATAATCTAGATACCTGTATTCCCATTCTATGTGTAGATAATTGCGATGCTTATGAACTTTGCGAGTAACTAACATATGTCCATTCAATTTCGTTCACGAATCAAATCAACAATAGACTATTCAAAGGTTTTGAATGGAATTGGTGTGTGCTGCGATAAGGATGGAAATAAATCACTCAAGGCATTCTATGATTGCTTTGATGATGGTGGAAATTATTTTCCAGGAGAAAACCTTGATGCGGTAAATTGTCCAGGAGTCGTCACTGAAAGGGGTTGTTGCTGTGCTTGTTCATTCGTGGATGATACTTCTCTTCTTTCATATCCGTGGGATTTCACAACAAGTCCTACAGCATCAGGAGGGTTATATCTTGATTCTGGAGTGGTATGTAATGTATCACGATGTGAATGTGAACGAATAAGGGGAAAGTTCACTCCAACATCAGAAACAAGTATAACCTTGAATGTTAATAATATAGCAGAGTATTGCTATAAACCAGCACCAGAATTTGGTGACAATCTTGTGATTGATGCGAGATATCCAAGAGCATGTTGCCACATATCACGAGATCCAGAGACAGGATTTCCAACTGATGTCATCTGTGATAATGTCTGTCTCTCATCAGAATGCGCAGCATTAGGTTCATTATCAAATCCCGCAATCTATGGAGTTACAGCAGCATGTAATCAATCTTTATATAGATTGAATGGTGGTACTGGGGGAATGGCAAATTGCTCGGGAAACAGATCACTAGCACAAATGATGAACAAATCAACGGCATACAAGAACTCACCCTTTGGTTCCTGCTATACCTTGGAGTTATCAAGTGATACAAAGTCATATGAATATACCTGTAATATAACACCAGAATCGCTTTGTGCTACTGGATATTGGGTTGAATCTCAGTATCCAATAAATCCATTCTGTAATGATACCTATACACCGACGAATCCAACAAAGATTCAAAATACATACGATTCACAGAGAATAACACAGGAAGATTTTGATTCTCTGAAGTTGGAAATAGGAATGGAATATCAAGGTGGAATCTATATTGGAATATATGAACCTGGTTCTCCAGTTAATCCAAAGGGGTCGGCATTATATGGAAATATTGATTTTGACCTAGCATCTACTCATTATCCTCAGAATATTGGAGTAGGAGGAACTGATAAGAAGTGGGCAGTCATCGTTGACATGACTCACAATATCAATATTCCATTCGTTGAGGAAGATGAAAATGACATCTATTATAATACATCATTGTGGGATGGATATTACAACACATATGGAAATAATCTAACATTTAGTGGAATCAAGACTAAGTTGACAAATACCATAAAGTATAAACCTAGAAATGGATTCATTGATTATTATATTCCATCTCTATATGAATTATATTTCTACGCAAATTATTTAACTACTCATGAAGAAACATTTTCTGATGAAATGAATGGATATTATTATTCTTCCACAATGTTCAATTCAAACTATATAAATAACAATAGCAATAAAGTTCAAATCAACAATAGTGGAATGATATATGCTCAATCATTGAAGAAGAAATATAAATATAGCACATATGCCTTGACATATAATACTCTGTTGATTCCAAAAAATACAAAAGCAAAATTTAGTTTTTTTAGAAGAATTGTAATTGAATAGTGATACTACATAATAAGGATGTAACATGTCGTGTGCTTGTGGAAAAAATATAAAATGCAAATGCAAAGGTGCTTCTATGCAAAATGAAAATATTGAATTCAGAAAAGAAGAAATTAAGCAACCCGAAGGTGAAATCAAGAAGAAATTAAACATGATGCAGAGTTTTGCGTCTGCGATTACTTCTAGAGGATTCAAGAACGAAAAAGTTACAAAACCCATAAAACAATTGAGGGTTTTGTCTTGTTTCGGCGATAAAGAAACTGGAGGTGTTCTTCCTCCCTGCGAACACCTCAAGAATAGCAAGACACAGAATAAGTCCTTCTGTGCTGGATGCGGGTGTGGAGATCGTCAAGGAACTTGGTTAATCTCTGATGGTGATAAGTATTCTAAATTAGATTATCCTCGTTTGGCATGTCCTTTACAGATGCCAGGATTCTCAAACTACGAGCAATCCAAACCAGATGAGGCAATTACTCCGATTACTCGAAGACATTACATTGAAAACTATCCATATGAAAAATTAGAGAAGATATCAGTCAATGTATTTGACCCTCCACCAGAAGTAAAGAATAATCAAGGAAACACTGGTTCCAATCCTTAAACTAAAATCTCCTTATAAATAATATAAGGAGATTTTCATATGTCATCACAAAATCCAAATTCAAGACAAACTCTTATTGAGTATGCTCTTCGCTCCTTGGGACATCCCGTTGTCCAGGTGAATGTTGATTGGCAGCAATGTGAAGATCGTCTCGAAGAAGCACTTCAATTCTTTTCAGAATATCACTTTGATGGAGTGCAAAAATGTTTCTTTCGTTATCAACTCACTCAACAGGATATCGACGGGCGGTATATATCGACGAATAACATTCAATCGCCAATAGGTGGAATTGATCGTCCAAATGGAACTGATATAGTGAGTGTCATCAAATTATTTAGATTTGGCAATCTCACTGGTTCCAATATGTTTGATGTGAAGTATCAAATGGCATTGACTGATTACTTTGGCATTAACAGAGGATTACAGGGAAACACTTCTATACCATTAGCTGGTTACGATTCGACCATGCAGTATATTAGTCTTATTGAGCAATTCTTTGATCCAGAGAAAGCAATAAGATTCAGCAAAGTAACAGATAAGATATACATTGATGGAGATATGGCAGGAATTGTTGCTGGAGAATATGTCATAGTTGAAGCATATGCTGTTCTTGACGCATCTGATTATCCAAAGATATACAATGATCGTCTGCTGAAGAAATATGTAACCGCACTCATTAAGAAGCAATGGGGTGCGAATATGTCAAAATACGATGGTGTTCAATTACCAGGTGGCATCACATTCAAGGGTGCTGTGATATATCAGGAAGCAATGAATGAGTTGAACTTCATAGAACAAGAACTTCGAGATTCCTACGAACTGCCAGTGAATTTCATGTTAGGTTAACATATGGCAACAAATCCATACTTCAAAGATTATTCAGGAGAGCAAAGATTACTCAACGACCTTACCATTGAAACCATACAGGCAATGGGTAGGGACCATATCTATTTACCAAGAGAGTATCTGAATCTTGATACGATATTTGGAGAAGACCCCAAGAGTTCATTTAAAAATGGATATACTCTTGAAATGTATGTAGTTGAAACTTTGAAGTTTGGTGGAAACAAGGATATCATAACCAAGTTTGGTATCGCCATCACCGATAGATTGACTATGGAATTTGCAAAAACCAGATTCTTTGATGAAGTAACCTCAAAGCAACCAGAGATAAACAGACCAAGAGAAGGTGATTTAATCTATTATCCTCTATCTGGTTCTATCTTTGAAATAAATTATGTAAAGGATGAGGAACCATTCTACCAATTTGGCATCCTTACAACTTTTACCGTAACATGTGAACTCTTCACATATTCACACGAAGAAATGGATACTGGTATTTCAGAAATTGATAGCGTATTTACAAAACGTACAGACTACGCAACAATGATTGGACTTACTGGATTTAGTATATCTGGAGTTACTCATTATATTGGTGGAGAAATAGTAACGCAGAAAAATGGTTCTGCGTTGGTCATTGAAGAGATTTCATCCGCAGGAAAACCAAATACACTTTATCTTGCGAATATCACAGGAGCAATTACATCAGGAATGACTCTTGCTGGCGTAGAATCTGGCGCAGTATATACCGCATTCAGTTCTACCACAACAAATATTAATATCACTAAAGATCCAGTCAATAGTGCGTTGAGAAACAACGATACACTCCAAAAGCAATCATTTGCCATTGAATTTTCATCAGACAACCCATTTTCTGAGAACTGCTAATGTTATCAATAGAAAACACATACTACAACGAATCGATACGAAAACTAGTAACTGCGTTTGGTGCGTTATTTAATTCAATTTATATTATCCGTAAGGATGAAAATCAACAAATAACGGAGAAGTTAAGAGTTCCATTGATGTATGGACCAAAGGAAAAATTCATATACAGATTGAAGAATGAAAGTCAGATATCTGATGAAACCCACGTTCAAACCACATTACCTTTAATGGGATTTGATATGACTAGCATAATGTATGATGTTAATAGAAAAATTAATAGATTAACTCGTAAAGTTCAGCAAGGAAGAAGTTCTTATTCTGAAGTGCCTTACAATATTAGTTTTGGTCTGTATGTATTCACTAGAAACATTGATGATAACCTACAGATTGTAGAACAAATACTTCCGTATTTTGCGCCAGAATTTATGATATCCATAAATATAGATGAACTATATCCATCGGTAGACATACCAATCACATTGAATAGTGTTGCCATGAATGAGGATTATGAAGGTTCATATGATGTCAGGCGATCCGTTACCAGTCTTTTTGACTTCACGGTAAAGGGTTATGTTTATAATAAATTCTGTGAACCGACAACAGGAATCATCAAGAATATAGATTTGGATATAGGAATTACAGCAGAAGGATTTACAGGAAATTCAATGTATGTGAGTGATTATAATGAACCAGTTTATGTAATAAATACAGAGGGTTAAATGAAAGAAGATAGTGACACATATTTAGCAAATATTCTGGATATTCCAGCACCCATTAAAGAAGAACTTCAGCAGGTTGTGAGTGAGACTATAGTCGATGCTGATATCGTGATATCACCAGTCAAATCAATAAAGAGAGAAAAGAAAGACCTTGTTCGACAGGATTTTCTAGAAGCAAGAAAAAATATGAAAGAACTCATATCCACTGGCTTCAATGCTATAGATGGAATGATGAAAGTCGCAACTGCTAGTGATTCTCCGCGAGCATATGAGGTGGTTTCTATCTTACTCAAAACGATTACAGAGATGAATACTGGATTGGTTGAGTTACACGAAAAAGCAAACAAGGCAGAACCAGAAATAACAAAACAAATCAAGAACACTACGAATAATTCTATATTTGTTGGTTCTACTAAAGATTTACAGAATATAATCAATCAATCTAGAAGTCAGATAAAGCATATAAATCATGAAGAGTTATTAAATGACGAAACATAAAGATGGATATTTAGGTAACCCAAATCTTAAACCTGTTGGTGTTCAACAGCAATTTACTCCAGAACAAGTTCAAGAATATATAAAATGCTCAAATGACCCAATATATTTCATTAAGAATTATGTTAAGATTGTTGCTGTCGATCAGGGATTAGTTCCCTTCAACATGTATAATTATCAGGAATCTTTAATTAAGACATTACATGATAATCGATTCGTAATTGGAAAACTTCCAAGACAAACTGGAAAAACAACTACGGTTGGGTCGTATCTTCTTCATTATGTTCTATTTAATCAAAATGTGAATGTTGCGATTCTAGCAAATAAGCAAGCAACCGCTATTGAAATTCTAAGCAGAATCAAGATGGCATTTGAATATCTTCCCAAATGGTTACAGCAGGGCGTAGTCGAATGGAACAAAGGTTCCATTATGTTGGAGAATGGTTCCAAGATTCTAGCAAGTGCTACTTCTTCCTCTGCTATTCGTGGCGGTTCCTTTAATTGTATATCTGCTAATAGTAAACTGATAATTAAAAATACACTTACTGATGAGGTGATTCACACTACCATCGGAGAGTTATATGCGAACTCGTCTAGAAATAACCATAATCATATATATGAATATGGAAATGATAGACAACAAATACAAGAAGTGGTACTTTTCCCTTATGGAGAATGGGCAAAATCGTGTTATGGTAGATTTGATATCAACAGAGAAACATCACATAATTCCAAAATCATTGGGTGGAGCAAACATCAAGGCGAACATAGTAGTTCTGACAATACGAGAACATTTGTTAGCACATCGACTTCTGCCGCACTTCTTGGATGGAATAGAGAAGGCCAAGATGTGTCATGCTTATCACAAGATGGTAACTGGACGACAGGGAACCCAAGTAAAATTACCACCGAGTGCTTTGTTGGAAGTCAAGAAAAACTATTCGGAAGCAAGAAGACTAATGCGAACAGGAATGAAACACACCGAAGAAACCAAGCAAAAAATTTCAGAGCGACACAAAGGCAAGAAAAATACAGAAGCAACAAGAAAGAAAATATCAGATGCGAACAAAGGTCGATTATTGGGGATGATTCGGCCAAAGGAATTTGGGGAACATATATCGAAACTCCTCAAGGGAGTAAAGAAGACCAAAGAACACTCCGACAAAATCAACAAGAATCCAGAGAAAATTCGAAAGACAGCAGAAAAGCATCGTGGAATGAAACGATCTCCCGAAGCAAAAGAGAAGATGCGATTAGCAGCGATTGCTCGAATAGAGCGACAAGGTGGTGCTTGGAACAAGGGGACGAAGATGGTAGATGGGAAGTACTTACTCATACAGGATTTAAAAAGTTCCACGGAATAAGTAAAGCACCAAATCAAAAAACTATTAAAGTAACATTTGAAAACAATGAAGAACTAATCTGCACATCGGATCACAAAATAATGTCGTCAGACAGAGGTTTTGTTTCTGCTATGTCTTTGAGGGTTGGAGAATTTGTTGATGGATGTGATGGTGATGTTTGTGTATTGGGTGTTGAAGATTGGGGTGTAGTGGATGTCTATGATTTGATGGAAGTCGAAGAACACACATCATATTATGCAAATGGAGTTCGAATCAGCAATTGTATCCTGCTCGATGAATTTGCCCACATTCCCATTCAAATTGCCGAAGACTTCTTTTCATCCGTATATCCTACGATTACATCGGGTCAATCAACCAAGATGTTTATAATCTCAACCCCAAATGGGTTGAATATGTTCTATTACTATTGGAAGGGTGCTATCAACAAACAAAATGGTTATGTTCCAGTAGAAGTTCACTGGAGTCAGGTTCCATTATATCCAGGTGGTCCACTTAGAACAGACAAGTGGAAACAAGAGATGATTAGCAAGACTTCGGAAAAGCAATTTCAGAGCGAGTTTGAGTGCGATTTCGTAGGTTCATCCAATACACTCATATCTTCCCAAAAATTACACACACTGGTTTTTTCCAAACCCTTATTGAGAACAAAGGAAGGACTCACCATTTATGAAGAACCAATACGGGAAAATGAAGATGCCAAGACTCACGACCATATTTATTTCATAACGGTCGATACTGCTCGGGGACAGGGAAAGGATTATAGCGCATTCGTAGTCGTTGATGTCACTCAATTTCCTTACAGAATAGTTGCTACATATAGAAATAATACAATATCTCCATTGCTATACCCATCGATGATAAAGACCGTTGCCAAGAAGTATAACAATGCGTATGTTATGGTTGAGATAAATGACATTGGTTCTCAGGTTGCTGATATTTTACATACTGACTTGGAATATGAACATATAATCAAGACAAGTTTCCTAGGAAGAAAAGGACAGGTCATCACCGAAGGATTTGGTGGCGCAAAACAAAATCATCTTGGATTGAAGGCATCTGTAGTTACTAAAAAGGTAGGATGTGCAGTTTTAAAGAATCTAGTTGAAGAAGATAAATTAATCATTGAAGATTTTGATATCATCAATGAATTAACGACATTCGTTGCTAGAAAAAATAGTTATGAAGCAGATGATGGACACAATGACGATTTAGTATCATGCCTCACAATGTTTGCTTGGTGTACACGACAGGACTTCTTTAAGAATCTAACCGATATGGATGTTCGTCTTGCGATGTATTCTCGCGAAATCGAAAAGATTGAAGATGATTTGCTGCCATTTGGATATTATGATGATGGTTCTGAAGACATCTCAATTCAAGAAGAAGAGGATAATTGGACCGGAGATGGAGTAGACAGATGGTTGATACAAGATAAAAAAGATATCAAAATATCACTTAATCTACATATTAAAGACATGGATAATTATAGTGGTTTGTTTTAAATGTATGTATTTTGCCAAAAATAAAATTTCCTATATATTCAATAGGTAACTCATTTAAAAGGAGAGATAAATGGCCAGACCAAATGTAACATTCAAACTAAACGATCTTTCAATCGTTGGACCCGTGTCCGAATCACCCAGTATTAAACTCGTTGCTGCTATGTTGGCAGATGATGCTAACATGGGAGCACTCGCAACATTGCCAGAAAGAGCTGCTGGACTGATGTATATGCCAAACACCAACGATCTATATGCTAGACTTTCTAATATGATCGTCGAATTTGCAGGTGGTGCTACTTTTATGGCAGGTATTACTTTATATTCTCAAGGCGAATGCGCAGCAGGATATATTAATAATACATATACTGGCACGGCATTCGAGGGAGGCGTAGTTACCAATGTTGGTGCAGGCCTTACCGGTGGTAGAACAGCATTCGCTCAACAATTCTGGGCGATTAACAATTATCTACAATATGGATCACCATGTTATGTTGGTATTGGTGGTAATGGTCTTTGCGGTGGTATTTCCGGATTCCAAGCAATTTCCGATAACGCAATCTATGATGTTATCTTCCAAGGTATTTCTTCTGCTGATGCTGTTGCCAATGTCATCAAAGTCGTTGATGCTAAGAAAGCAAATGAACTCGCAGTCATGGGTATCCTAAATACACCATCAGGAACTGCTTCAATTGCAACTGCACCAACAGGATTTAATGGTGCTACCTATGATGATTATCACTTGACCGTTGTCTATGGTGAGAAGGTACATCTTGGCGCCAATGGTGCGAATGAAACTCTAATTACCACCATTCTTGCTCCAGATATTGCTGGATGTATGGCAAGAACCGATAGAGATTATTATCCTTGGTTCTCTCCAGCAGGTACAAAGAGAGGTAAGATTCTCAATGTTACCAGACTCGCTAGAACTCTCAGAGCAGCAGAACAAGATTACCTCTATGATGCTGGTATCAATCCAGTAGTTACATTCCCAGGAGAAGGAACATTCCTCTTCGGCGATAAGACTACCTATTCAAATACTTCTACACTCTCTAGAGTAAATGTTGCTAGACTCTTCATTAATCTTAAGAAGACTCTTGGAGCAGTTGCTCGTAGAACTCTGTTTGAAGTCAATAATGCTGCTACACGTTCTTCCTTCAAATCTACTGCGGATAAGATTCTTGAAACAGTTCAATCTCAGAATGGCATTAGTGATTATAAAGTAATATGTGATGAATCAAATAATCCAGCATCAACAGTTGAAGCAAACGAATTCTATGCAGAAGTTCTCATCAAACCACTAACTTCCATCAATTTTATCACCATTACCCTAACTAATGTTGATCTTGAAACAAAATTGAATTAAGTTTAAACTAAAGTAAATAATAAATAAATTAGACAGTAGCAATTACAAATAATAAGAGGTAAAACATGCCAGAAATTCAACCAAATACACTAAAAACCTTTAGAGATAATTTCAAAGGTGTTCGTCAGAATAGATTCTTGGTCAAAGTCAAGTGGCCAACTCTAGGAACAGGCGGAGCAAACAGCGGCGGCGGCGGTGGTATCGTCGGCGGTTCTGAAAATCCAAATGAAACCTCAATCTATATCAAGGCAGCAGATATTCCAGAATCAAGCATCGGTGTTATCACCGTACCTTGGATGGGCAGAGCAATCAAGTTCTCAGGCGAAAGAACATATGTTGATTGGTCTATCCAAATCTATGAGTCAAATAACTCTATCGCAGATCTTCGCAGAAATTTCGAAATCTGGATGGAAGCAATGGATAACAGAAATACCCACAACATCAGTTACAATGTAACTGCTGACTGGGAAGTTTGGTACAACGATGTCAAGCAAAATGACACCGTCACCAATCCAGCTGGTTTCACAAGAGGAATTAAACTCAAGAACTGCTTCCCAATTAATATTGGTACTCTACAGATGGATTACGATCTTGCAGATAGTTTCTCAGTATTTCCAGTTACCCTAGGATTCGATTACTGGGTTCCACTTGAGGATCTTCAAGGTTCTCCAGCAATTCCAGGATATGATGCAGCTGCTAATACCCGATAATTTTAAATTAAGAAAGTGATTTTTATATGGCATTTGAATTGTTTGGATTTTCATTTAATAAGAAGTCAAATGAAATAACAAGTACGGGGGAGGGCCTTTCAGGAGGCTCTCCCTCTACTTTGTCATTTGCAGCACCAGATAATTTTGACGGAACCAATGTACTAGAGACAGGCGGATTCATGAGTTCCGTCTATGACTTTGGTGGATCGTTCCTCAATGAGAACTCATTGATTCATCAATATCGTTCTATGTCTCTCTATCCTGAAGTGGATATGGCGATTGAAGATATTGTCACTGAATCGATTGTGTTTGATTCTGATGGTGTAGCGGTCAAGTTGAATTTAGATAATGTAGACTTATCTGATAATATCAAAAGTAAAGTTTATAATGAATTTGAAGATATTATGAAGATGTTGGATTTCAAGAATAAGGGATATGAGATATTCCGAAGATGGTATATTGAAAGTAAAGTATATTATCAATTAATCATAGACACTGAACAACCAGAAAAAGGTATATTGGAACTCCGTTCAATCGATCCAACTAAGATTACCAAGGTTAGAAAAATTGAAAAGGAAATGAAGAAAGTGGGATCTATGCAGGTTCCTCTCATCAAGAAAGTTGATGAGCATTATGTCTATTGCGACTTAAGCACTAGTTCTATCACTTCCACAACCGCTGCTGGTATTAAAATCAGCACTGATTCCATTGCCTATTGTAATTCTGGATATATGGATCAGACCACAAAAAGAGTTGTTGGATATCTCCACAAGGGAATTCGTCCATTAAATATGCTTCGTCAAATTGAGGATGCTGTGGTCATTTATAGAATTTCAAGAGCGCCAGAGCGAAGAATATTCTATGTCGATGTTGGAAATCTACCAAAGCAAAAAGCAGAGCAATACATCAAGGATTTGATGAATCGATATCGAAACAAATTGGTATATGATTCTGCAACTGGTGAGATTAAAGATAGCAGAAACCATATGTCCATGCTTGAAGATTTCTGGATTCCCCGCCGAGAAGGTGGAAGAGGAACCGAAATCACTACTCTTCCAGGTGGACAAAATCTGGGAGAGATGGAAGATGTCGAGTATTTACTTCGTAAATTATACAGAGCATTGAATGTTCCACTCACCCGTGCAGAAGTTCAAACAGGGTTTAATCTAGGAAGAAGTAGTGAAATTACAAGAGATGAAGTCAAGTTCTATAAGTTCATAGAAAGACTCCGAAGTAAATTTTCATACTTATTCATGGATATACTGAAGAAACAATGTATCTTAAAGGGAATAATGACCGCTGATGATTGGAGTGTCATATATCATGATGTTCGATTTGATTACTCCAAGGATTCATATTTTACTGAACTCAAGGAAAATGAAATACTAAGAGAAAAAGTTGAAATGTTAACTACATTAGCAGCTTATAGCGGTACATTATTTTCTAATAAGTACATTCGAAAGCATATTTTAAAGCAAACGGATGAAGAAATAGCACAAATGGATAAGGAAATGGACGAGGAAAGACAGAAGCAAATGCAGCAACAAATTAGAATGCAGCAAATGGGCCTTGAACCAGAACAAAAATAATATAAATACGACTAGGAGATTAAAATGTCAAACGCAAAAAATATAATTAAAAATCTTATGGAAGATAATCTTGTAGATACAAAAAAATTAATCAAGCAAACTCTCATTCAACGAATCGGTGTTATGCTTGAATCCAAGATTGAAGAAGTTGCTCCGAGCATGATTTCTGAAAAGAGAGATCCAGCACCAGAAAGCAAAGAAAAAGAAGAAAATAAGATTCTCAAGAAAAAGAGAGCAGTCACTGACTTTGCCAAAAAAGATAAAAAAGATAGTAAACTAGATGAAGAGTATGAATTATTTGTTGACGAAATTCAAGAAATTGTAGAAGAGATTGAAGAAGAAACAGGCGAAGAACTTAGTGATGAAGAAATCAAAACTCTTGGCGAACAATATCTCAAATATATTTCAGAAGAAACCACATAACAGATAGGACTTCAGATGAGACTCATAACAGAAACCGTAGAAGACGTACAAACAATTGTGGAATCCAATGAAGCTGGTGCTAAAAACTACTTCATAAAGGGTGTTATGATGGAAGCTGGCGTGGTTAATCGTAATAAAAGATTATATAATGAAGATGTTCTAAAGACCGAAACAAAGCGGTATATCGCAGAATATGTAAATAAAAATAGAGCACTTGGGGAGTTAAATCATCCAACTGGACCAACGGTCAATTTGGATCGGGTTTCTCATATGATTGTCAATCTCACCGAAAGTGGAAGACAAATTCATGGAAAAGCCAAAATTATAGACACCCCAATGGGTAGAATTGTAAAGAACTTGATTGATGAAGGTGCTCAACTTGGAGTTTCTTCTCGTGGCATGGGGTCTTTGAAGTCCCAAAATGGAGTAAATGTTGTTCAAAATGACTTTACTCTTGCTGCCATTGATATCGTTGCCGATCCATCTGCTCCAAATGCCTTTGTTAATGGCATTTTAGAGGGCAAGGAATGGATATGGGATAATGGTCTTTTAGTCGAAAAAGAAATTGCTAGATACGAACACGCATTAAAGAAAACATCAAAAAGAAACTTAGAAGAAAACGCAATTAGATTGTTTTCTGATTTTTTGAGAAGAATTAAATGACAACTCGACAACACACAAAATTAGTATTAAATGAATTCATAGGAACAGCACTTGCTATTGGTGCTATTGCTGGTGGATTATATGGAGCAAAAAAACAATTAGATGCTGGTGCTGCCAAAGGAACTGGATTAAGATTTCGTGTGGGAGAGAGACTAAAAACTGGAATTGGTGAAAAATTAGCAAATAATGGACGAGAAGCGTTAATGAAGTATAGCGATAAAATGCAAACAGATGCGCACGAAAAAATAGCAACAGCATATGGAATGAGTAGTAGAGCATATGCAGATGCATCTATAAAACAGAATACTAAAGCAAAAGCGCAAGAAGCTTTAAGTAAATCGACATCTGGTAAAGATATTCACATTCACGATTTGGATAATGTTATAGCGGGACGACCTACACAGCATGGTGTTCCTACGCCTAGGTCTAGGTATAGTGCTATACATCATGCTAATATGGCAACTGATTTTGAACTACAAGATCTTACAAATCCAACAGCAGCAAGATTTAGAAAAGACATGAATACACGGATATTTGCGCCACAACAGGCTCCACGAGAGAGACTGACAACACAAATTGCAAATAGTCCTCAATTTCTTAAGAACAAAGCGGTTCCATTAGAAGCAGATCGTCAACAACAAAAACGAGATCTTGCTCTCACCCGAGCAAGTATGCCGGATCCATTGGCAAGAGGAATTGCACCAAAGGAAAGATTTAAACGAATACTTAAAAGAACATTCCAAAAGTCAGTGGATGATTTACGAACAATTGTATAGATAATATGTAATATTATTTTATTCTAAATAGAAATAGACAAAAATTGGAGAACCTTATGGCAAACGAACAATTATATTCAGACCCAAAATTATATGATGATGGCAGTGGACGAGGTGCGGTTATTAACCAATCAGTCGCTACTCCACAAAATGCAATGGCAAATCAACAAACATTACGACCAGGTGGAGCAGCATATGTTCAACTTCCTGGTGGTCCTGGAAAAGTCGTCAAAAATGCAGACGCATCAGAATCAATTGAAACTGATGAAGATGATAATGAAGCATTACAAGCAAAAACTTCAGTAGACTACTTAGAGAGTCTATTCAATGGTGAAAACCTCACTGAAGAATTCATGATGAAAGCAGCTACGATATTCGAAGCAGCAATTCATGAAAAAGTAACTATTATCGAAGCAGCAATTCTCGAAGCTAGCAAAGAACTCATCGAAGAACAAGTTGAAGAACAAACTGAATTTCTAACTGAAAAACTTGATAATTATCTCAACTATGTCATCACTGAATGGATGGAAGATAATTCCGTTGCTGTCGAGAGAGGTCTTCGCACCGAAATCGCAGAACACTTTATGATTGGAATCAAAGAACTATTAGAAGAAACATTCATTGATGTTCCAGACGAAAAGTATGATGTATTAGATGAAATGGCACAGGCAAACGAAGATCTTCAGAATCAATTAAATGACCAGATTCGTAAGAATGTGGAACTCATGAATGAAAATACTGCTCGTCAATGTGCAGAATCATTCATGGAGATATCAGGTGGATTGACTGATACCGAAGTAGAAAAACTTGCAACTCTTGCGGAAGGAATTGAATTTCAAAATGTTAATCAATATACGGAAAAAGTCAAACTTCTCAGAGAATCATATTTCACCAGGTCATCTTCAAATAGAATCAATTCAAATAGAATCGCTTCTCAGCAAAATCTTGTTGAAGAAACAACCAATCCGAATTCTATGAGAGATGCAGCAAATCCAGAAATGAGCGCATTGGTTAATGCAATGACTAGATTTGGCAAAAATATCCCAAAACCACAAGTGAATGCTAAAGAAAATTCCAACGCAGGAAGACTTCTAAACATGCTTAATACCAACATCGTATCAGATCAGTATATCTGAAATATCAAAAGTAATAAATACAAAAGACCTCAAGGAGAGAAAAATGGATTTTAACGGAACTACCCCATATGACATGTTAGTTGAAAAGTGGAGCCCAGTGCTTGATCACGCTGACATGCCCGAATTGACCGATTTACACAAGAAGCGCGTCACTGCTGTTCTTCTTGAGAATCAAGTACGAGCAATGGCAGAAGAACGAGGAGCACAAAATCTCTTCGAATCTGCACCAACCATGAATATGGGTGGTGCATTTGCAGCAGGACAAGCTGGAACACCAGCAGGTAACTTCGCTGGCTATGACCCAATTCTGATTAGTCTTGTTCGCCGCGCAATGCCGAACATCGTTGCATATGATATTGCTGGTGTTCAACCCATGAGCGCACCAACAGGTCTTATCTTTGCAATGCGTGCTAAGTATAATGGCATCGATGGTCCAGAAGCACTATTCGATGAAGCATATCCAAAGTTCTCTGGTGCATCAGGTGCAGCAATAAATAGTGCAGTTGGTATCGGCGAAACTGGTATTCTTTCTGGACACACTCTTGGTGTTGCTCCAATTGATGAATCAGCAACTCGTACCGATCTCTTCACTGATTTCCGCGCAATGCTTACCGGCACTGCCGAAAAACTCGGAGATGCTGCTGGATCAGCTTTCTTCCGTGAAATGGGATTCAGCATTGAGCGTATCGCAGTACAAGCTCGTTCGCGTGCTCTCAAAGCAGAATATACCACTGAACTTGCTCAGGATCTCAAAGCAGTACATGGTCTTGACGCTGAGTCTGAACTTGCTAATATTCTCTCAGTTGAAATCATGAATGAAATCAACCGCGAGATTCTTCGCGCAATGTACACCATCGCTAAGACTGGTGCTCAACAAACCGACCTTGCAAACAAGGGTGTATATGACCTTGTTGCAGACTCTGATGGTCGTTGGTCAGCAGAACGCTTCCGTGGTCTGATGTTCCAGATTGAACGCGAAGCAAATCAAATTGCCAAGGAAACTCGTAGAGGTCGTGGTAATTTCATTCTTTGCTCTTCTGATGTTGCATCAGCATTGGCAATGGGTGGATTCCTCAATATATCACCAGCACTCAATGTTCAAATGAATGTTGATGATACTGGTAATGTCTTTGCAGGTGTTCTTAATGGTAAGTTCAAGGTCTACATCGATCCATTCATCAAGAATAACACCAACTTCGTTACCGTTGGATATAAGGGTACATCCCCATATGACGCTGGTATGTTCTACTGCCCATATGTTCCACTACAAATGGTTCGCGCTGTTGGTCAAGACACCTTCCAACCGAAGATTGGTTTCAAGACTCGTTATGGTCTAGTTGGTAATCCATTCGGTAAGGGTCGTGATGCTATCACCACCGATACTGATGGTCTTACAAGCAACAGCAATACCTACTACAGACTCTTTGCAGTAAAGAATCTCCATGGTAACACTGGTAACTGAACTAGTCTGAAATAGACTACCTAGAACCCCACAGACTAAACTCTGTGGGGTTTTCTTTTATAAATACTAGTATGGCAGAATCAGAATTTCAGACATACGATGATATTATTAAGAAACTTGGATTTTGGACTCCAGGCGATTTGTATACTACAAGTCCAAATCAACCAACCAATACTAATTTTCTTACTAACAATAAGTTTCAATTTAGAATAACTCGTTGCCCAACGGTCACTTATTTTTGCCAACGAGCAAATATTCCTTCACTTAGTTTTGGTGTTTCCATTCAATCTCAACCTGGCGGTGTGGTCATTAAAAGACCAGGAACAGCATATAACTACGAAGACCTTCAAGTTGGATTCATAGTTGATGAAAATCTAGCAAATTGGTTAGAGATATATGAATGGATAAGGCAAATTGGAATTTCTTATGATACAACAGGTGAACATATTGAAGAACATCAAAAAGTAGCGACTGGATTGATGTTGATAACAGACAGCAAGTATAAACCAATTATCTCTGTAACATATCAGAATATGTTTCCTACATTCCTATCTGGAATAGATTTTGATAGCGCATTGACTGATACTGACGCAGTAGTCGCGACATGTACATTCTCTTATACCCATTATGAAATCAATGTATTGACAAATCCTTAATTTAAGGTATTATTATATTATGACTCTAACTGACATTAAAATACAAGCGGAATTGGATGTTATCATTGACACCAATCATCTAGACGATGAATCTAGTCGTATTCCTCAATTACATAACAAATATCTCTGTATTCTCATGGATGAGAAGATAATTTATGAAACCTTGGATTCCAAATTAAAGATTCTCAAACGAGATAAGTGGTTGTATTATGCTGGTAAAATGTCCAAAGAAGAACTAACTAAAAGAGCATGGGAACCTTTTGATTTATCCATATTAAAACAAGATTTGGATCGATTTATCGAAAGCGACATCGATGTTATCACTCTAGGAAATAAGATATTCGTACAAAAAGAAAAAGTATCATATCTTGAGAGTGTAGTGAAAATCATTGCGAATAAAATTTGGAATATTCGGTCAACTATTGACTGGATTAGATTCACTCAAGGATCATGATAAAAATCAAAAACATAGATTCTGTTCACATCGAAATAGATTGTGAACAATCCATCTCAAAAGAATTGAGCATGTTTTTCACCTTCAAAGTTCCTAATTCTGAATATAATCCAGCATTTCGCAAGAAGAAATGGGATGGTAAGATTCGATTATATAATCTTCTAACTCAGAGAATATACAAAGGACTTCTTCCATATGTTCTTCAGTTTGCCAAGGATAGAGCATATAAGGTGGAATATGAATCATCGTTGTTGGAAGACACCAGTGAAATTACATTTCCTAAAGTATTCTCTGGTGGAAAGCAAATTGAACCTCATGATTATCAAAAAGAATCAGTCCATCATGCTTTGAGTAACAAAAGATGTATGTTGATATCTCCAACGGGTTCTGGTAAAAGTCTTATCATTTATTTTATAATTTTAGAATTGCTGAAGCGAACCAAGAAGAAGATTTTAATCGTTGTGCCAACTACAGGACTTGTGACTCAATTAAAATCTGATTTTGAGGATTATGCTAATACATCTGAAATTTCAAAGGGCATTCATTTGATATATGGTGGACAGGAAAAACAAACAACCGCAAGAGTGGTAATTTCAACATGGCAAAGTCTACATGACCAACCAGAAGAGTTTTTCTCAGAATATGATGCCATCATTGGTGATGAATCTCATCTGTTCAAAGCAAAATCACTGACTAAAATTATGCATAAACTAAAAACTTGTGAGTATAAAATTGGCACTACAGGAACTCTTGATGGCACACAAGTCCATAAATTGGTGCTTGAGGGATTATTTGGAGCAGTTCATCAAGTGACATCCACCAAAGAACTTATAGATAAAGAGGTTCTAGCTCAATTAAATATAGAGTGTTTGATTCTTAGATATTCCAATACAGCTGTACAGGAGATCAAGCGTGCAAAATACATTGACGAAATTGAATGGTTGGTTCTCAACGATACACGAAATAAATTTATTACAGACCTCGCAACTAGTATTCCTGGTAATGTGCTTGTTCTGTTTAACTTTGTGGAAAAGCATGGAATACCTTTATATCAGAAGATTTCAAAAACTAATAAAAAGCAGTCGTATCTTATCTGTGGTAAAACAGAAATCGAAGAGAGAGAACAAATAAGAAAAATCATTGATAAGAGCAATAACAGCGTTCTTGTCGCATCATTTGGCACATGTAGCACTGGTATCAATATTAAGAATATCAATGCCATTATTTTCGCTTCTCCATCTAAATCAGTAATTCGAGTATTACAATCCATCGGAAGGGGTTTGAGAAAATCAGATACCAAGAGCAAAGTGACGATATATGACATTGGCGATGACCTGAGTTGGAAGAGTTATCGCAATCATGCTCTCAGACATCTAGATGAACGAACTACCATATATACTAATGAGAGTTTCCAATTTGACAAGATTCGAATAAATTTAGGAGAAACTAAATGAATTTAAAAATATTCAAACTTCGAAGCGGTGAAGAAGTTATAGGTCAAATTATCGATGAATTTAAAACTAAATTCATAGTGTCTAATCCTTTTGTGTTTCGCACTTCCACTATGGCAGACCATAATGGCACATATGACATGACGGTATTGCGTGATTGGTTGATTCACACTGAAAATAAAACCATGGAAATTCCTAAAAATCATATTGTAACTCAATGTGATCCAAAGAAAGACACAGAAAAATTATATCATCTTCAAATAGAAACAGAAAAGACATTAGAGGAAAAGGTTGTTTCGATGGATGGGGACGATTCATCCTTTGAAGAACCTGCTTCGAATTCAGAAGCCCCGACTGGTTCTGAGAATATATTTCAAGATTTTCTTAATTCATTATTACATGGTGGTATTTCAGATGAGACTGAAAAGGAATCTGATCCTTATGAGTCTGCTCGTCCAAGACCACGAAGAAGAAAATCACATAATAATGAAATGCCATCTCCTGAAATGAATCCAAGAGAAATGGATCGTCATGGCATATATGTAAGTATGATGCTTCCATCCGAAGCAATTATGAATCTAATAACTGCTGGACTTCTTGATCCAAAAGATATTTTAAGAATGATTAAGGAAGTAAAGCGAAAGAATCGGTTTACTGGAGATGAGAAGGATCGTAAGGATTTTGGTTCCAAGTATAGTGATTGGAATCCTGACCCTAGCTCAGAAGAGTATAAGTAAGTTCTTTAACACTTCTTTTCTTCTCAATCCCACACAGAGATTATACTCGCATGTTCCAACTCTTGTCAAGGGTACAGCAGTCATTTTTTATAAAAATTGTATAAATGCTTGACAAATTTTTTAGATATGATATAATCAAGTATATGAAAAACACTCCAGACGATAAAGATTCAATAATTGAAAAAGAAGTCAATACTGCAAAGCACTATATTGACAATAAAAGATTTTGTAAATCAATGGAAGAGTGGAAGAAAACTTTAAAAGAATATGAAGAATCTGGAGAAGAGAAAAAACCACCTCTTACCGATTATATTGCTGAATGTTTTATAAAAATCGCAGAACATCTGTCTCATCGTCCCAACTTTATAAACTACCCATTTAGGGAAGATATGGTTGGAGATGGAATAGAAAATTGCGTATTATATGCTCACAATTTTGATCCAGATAAATCATCAAATCCATTTTCTTATTTTACTCAGATAATTTATTATGCGTTCTTGAGAAGAATAGAAAAAGAAAAGAAACAAGCATATGTTAAATATAAATGCTTACAGATGAATGATTTTGATGGTAAAATAGTCAATTGGTTAAAATCACAACCAGATGTTACATCATATTCTGATTTTTTATCCAAACACTTCTCTCTGAGCGAAACCGATGTTAAAAACATGGAACCCGAGAAGAAAATTAAAAAGAAAAGGAAGAAGAAGTGAAAATTGCCATTGTGAATGATACGCATTTCGGTGTAAGAAATGATTCACCTTTATTCTTACAGCATATTCTTAATTATCTACAGCATACATTCATACCATATCTACTAGAAAATAAAATAGACACCATCATTCATCTTGGCGATTTCTTTGACCGACGGAAGTATGTAAATTTCAATACTCTTGCTTCTGTTCGCAAACAATTTGTTGAACCTTTACAACAACATAATATTCTGATGTATGTCACGCTTGGAAACCATGACACATACTATAGAAATACAAATGAAATTAATTCGATTAAGGAATTATTTGCCAACTATAGTAATTTTGTATTGGTCGAAAAACCAACTGAAATGAAATTTGATAACCTATGTTTATCAATCATTCCTTGGATTACTCCCGATAACCTAGAACATACATTGAAATTCATAGAGAACTCATCGTGTAGGGTTCTTTGTGGTCATTTAGAGATTGCTGGATTTCAAGTAATGAGTGGAGTGAAGCACACCCATGGTCTTACATCCAAGCAATTCAATAAATTTGAAATGGTTCTTTCTGGTCACTTCCACATAAAGCAAAACGAAGGTAATATATTTTATCTTGGAAGTCAATATCAGATGAATTTTGGAGATGTGAATTCCAAAAAGGGATTTCATGTTCTCGACACATCGACAATGGAACTTGAATTTATTCAAAACGAAAATGATATATTTCATACCTTTACCTATGATGATTCCACAGAACAAGGCATCAAGAACATTGCTAATTTTGTTTCCAAATCAGACCTCAAGGGTGGATTTGTTCGTATTTTTGTGCGAATGAAAACGAAACAAAATATGTTTGATAAATTATTAGACGCATTGTGGGGTAAACAAGTTCAAGACATATCTATTGTGGATGATATGTCGGTGTTAACTCCTAGTGAAGGGGTTGACTTTGACGAAGGCGAAGATACAATGAGCATCATCAATCGCGAGATTGATGCGATTGAACGAGATATTGATAAATTAAAACTTAAAAACATTATCAAAGACTTGTATATGGAAAGTTTAAAACTATGAATAATAATGAACAAATTGAAATCGAAAACGAAGAACAAGTTAAATTTACAATGGATAAAAACTCAGAGGATAATCAAAAACTAAAAATTGATGAACGGGGATTACCGATTCGTACTTCACACTCCAATTATATTGGAATGCGATTAGATACAGAAGATGGCAAATCCGTATATTCTCATACCGCATTATATGCGCCACCCAAGTGTTATGTGAGTAAATCAAACATTCATGAGCATGGAGTATTTGCTGCTAAAGATTTTGTTTCCGGAGAATGTATTGAGGAAATGAAAACTATTATTCTTGACACGACAACTAAGTCCTGTAAGGATTGGGTGTTGAATAGATACGCATGGGTTTGGGATTGCGATTGTGATATCTGTAATATGAATGGAAATACCATGTATATGCCAACAGGAAATGGTTTGGTATATAATCATTCCAATACTCCAAACGCATATATTCAACTTGAAAAACCATTCAAACGAGTCAAGATGATTGCTTTGCGAACAATTCGCAAAGATGAAGAAATCACTTGGTATTATGGAAAAGAAATGGCAAAGAGATTTCAAGATATATCTAAGTTACATCCTAGGTCTGATATTCCAGAGGGAATGCCAGCAGCATTCACTCAGGCTATGACAAAAACTCCATGTACTACATGTGGCAAAAATTCAATAGATTCTCTTCAGTTTAGGTCAATGATTGTACCAGAAAGCATTATTGAATGATTCGTTTTGAGAAAGTAAGATTCAAGAATTTTGGTTCGTTTGGAAATACATTAACAGAAATTATTCTTGATGTAAACAACACAACTCTTATTTGTGGTAATAATGGAAGTGGAAAATCTTTTGCCTTTCTCGATTCTATAACATTTGCTTTGTTCGGAAAACCATTTCGGAAGATTAATATTCCACAATTGCCTAATTCGATTAATACTAAGAATTGTTTAGTAGAGGTTGAATTCACCAAGGGTGTTGATAAATTTTTAATCAAGAGAGGAATCAATCCTCGGTTGTTTGAAATTTATAAGAATACTGAATTAATCAATCAAGATGCGAAGAGTCTTGATTATCAGGAATTGCTAGAGACACAGATTTTAAAGATGAATTACAAGACATTCACTCAAGTGGTGATTCTTGGTAGTTCGTCGTTTGTTCCATTCATGCAGTTGAGTGCTGTTGACCGCAGAAGTGTAATTGAAAATATTCTTGACATTGATATCTTCAGCACAATGAATGTTGTTCTTAAGGGTAAGATTTTTTCGTTGAAGGAAGGAATTAGAGAACTGAATACAAAGATTGAAATTGAAAAGAACAAGATTCAAGTTCAGAGAAGTTATATTTCTACTCTTGAGAAAAAGAACAACGAAGATGATGATGTGAAGAATGAAAGAATTACTGAACTAGAGAGAAAGATTCAAACAATTCAATTTGATTTAGTATCCAAAAATCTTTCGGTTGGAAAACTACAAGAAGATATGAATGGTGGAAAGAAAATTCTAAAGGACAAAACCAACAGAATTCAGGATTGCCGCACACATATCGCCACACTTAATAATTCAAAAGAACAAAAGCAGAAGGAAATACACTTCTTTAAGGAAAATTGCACCTGTCCAACTTGCACTCAACCAATTGAGGATAAAGTCAAGAAGGAAAAGGTGCTTATGAATAATTACGAGATTTCTAATATAGAAGATGATATTATTAAGACCAAAGACCATAGTAATAGTCTTCAGGATGATGTCACTAGACTTGAAAGTCAAATTCAGGATATAATCAATACGATTCATGAAGTAAATTCCTTCAACAAGGAAATCGAAGCATATCAGAAAGAAATTGAACGCATTCGTGGCACTATGCAGAAGTCATCAATTAAGGATGGCATTGTAGAGGAAAAGGAAAAACTGAAGGTATTCGAAGAATCCTTTTCCATTATTGTTCTTCAAAAGGAAACTGAATCAGAAGACCTGATGTATCATGAACTTACAAATGAACTTCTGAGAGATGGTGGGGTTAAAACTAAGATAATCAAGCATTATCTCCCATACATGAATAAGTTCATCAATAAGTTTCTAGCATCTATGGATTTCTATGTTCAATTTCATATGGATGAGGAATTCAATGAACAGATTAAATCTCGTCACCGCGATGAATTCTCCTATATGAACTTCAGCGAGGGTGAGAAAATGCGCATAGATTTAGCACTGCTTCTCGCATGGAGAGAAATAGCAAGAATGAAGAATAGCGTTAGTTGTAATCTTCTCATTTTGGATGAGGTATTTGATTCTTCCTTGGATGGAATGGGAATGGATGAATTGATGAAGTTGCTAAAGATAGTGTCGGATAGGGCAAATGTATATGTAATTAGTCACAAAGCAGACCAACTTGTTGATAAATTTTCTAATATAATCTTGTTTGAAAAGAAGAATAATTTCAGTAGAATGATAAATAACTGATATGAACAATGCAGACAATCTAAATTTTAGAGGTAAGTTTAGACAATATGATGCAGATGGGAAACCATATTTGTATCGCATTGGAGATGTAGTAGAGTATAAAGGAGCAAAATATGTTGCCTTAACTTCTACTTCCTCTATTGTTCCAACTACAAGCACAGCAACATCTACATGGAAAGCACTAGGTGCGGGTGGTGGAAACTTCTATATACAAGATGTTCTACCAGGTACGGCTACTGAAGGAGATCGTTGGTATAGACCAGATGTGTCTGTATTATATACTTTAATTAAACAAGAAACTGATATGATTTGGGTTGAATTATAAAATAATTGTGGTATAATGCTACAGGAGAAAACATGAATAAGGATTATGACAGAGATCGCGATAAGTTAAAGAAGCGTAAGGAATTTAAACTAAAGTCCGTTGAAAAACAGGAAAATATTTCCCAACGGAATAAAAATAAACAAACTCTACGAGAATATATCAATAGAAATAGTGACGACAGATATGAAATCTCTGATGAAACTTTTGAATGAAAGATAAAATATGAAACCTGTGACCTTTTCGAAAAATACATTATCAATTCTTAAAAACTTTTCCAGTCTAAATTCAAATCTCCTGATTAAACCAGGTGATATTATCAAGACCATCACACCTTCCAAAAATGGAATGGCAATTGCCAAGGTAGATGAGAAATTTGATGTCGAATTTGGAATTTGGGATTTGAATAAATTTCTTGGAGTTATCAGTTTATTCTCCACTCCTAGTTTTGATTTTGGTCAAAAAAGCATGAAGATTAAGAATGGTGGCAATTCAGTAGTGAATTACTATTATTCTGAACCAAGACTTCTTTCGGTTCCCACCAAGGATGTCATCATGCCAGAAGTGAATGTCAGCATCACAATGACTGATAAGCAATTTTCAGAATTACAAAAAGCAGCGTCGGTAATGCAACTTTCCGATTTGTCCTTTACCACTGACAATGGACAGATTGTAGCAATGGTGTCGGATCTTGGCGATCCAACAACCAATACCTATAAAGTGGTAGTTGAGGAGAAATACAATGGAACTGAGTTTTTGTTCAATTTCAAAATGGAGAATATCAAGATTCTTCCTGGAGATTACAAGATTAATTTCGCGAAAAATGTTGTTGGCGAATTTGTACATAAGACTATTTCGCTGACTTATTGGTTTGCCATGGAAGCTAACACCTCTAAGTATGGATCTAAATGATGAAACCTGAAAATTTCCTGTGGGTAGAAAAGTATCGTCCCGCAACCATCGATGAGTGTGTTCTCCCCATGTCGCTGAAGTCAACCTTCAGCGACATGGTTGCTAAAGGAGAACCACAGAATTTACTCTTCTCTGGTACTGCTGGTGTTGGTAAGACCACGGTTGCCAAAGCACTCTGTAATGAAATGGGGTGTGATTGGATTATCATTAATTGCTCTGAAGAAGGAAACATTGACACACTGCGAACAAAGATTCGTCAGTTTGCTAGCACCGTATCTTTGATCGGCGACACCAAGAAGGTGGTTATTCTAGATGAGTTTGATTATTCCAATGCCAATAGCATTCAACCTGCTCTGCGAGGTGCTATCGAAGAGTTTGCAAATAATTGCAGGTTTATCCTTACATGTAACTATAAATCAAGAATTATTGAGCCAATTCACTCTCGTTGCACTTGTATTGACTTCAGTCTTACTGCCTCCGAAAAACCAACCATTGCCGCAAAGATGATGGAAAGGTGTTCCTATATTCTTGCGCAGGAAGGAGTCAAGGCAGATAAGAAGGTTCTTGGTCAATTGATTCTCAAGCACTTTCCCGATATGCGTAGAATTCTAAATGAACTACAGCGATATGGAGTATCTGGAACGATTGATGTGGGCATTCTATCGAGTTTGTCAGAGATTGAGATTAAGAATCTCATGACAGCATTGCGTAATAAGGACTTTGCCGTGGTCCGTCGTTGGGCAGCGTTAAATGCTGAGACATCCCCACAGGAAATCTATAGGAAAATCTACGATGCTCTTGGGGATTGTTTGGAGAATCAGACCATTCCAGAGGCAATTCTCATCATTGGAGAAGCGCAGTATCGCTCTGCGTTCGTTGCTGACCAAGAGATTAATCTTGTAGCGTGTCTTGTTCAACTCATGATGTCCTGTGCTTTTAAATAATATGCTTTCCGATATCCTAAACTCAATCAATCAGACCAAGGAAAATCTCCTATCCAAAGACCCCCGTCTAGAGAAGGATTATGTTCCCTTTGTCATCAACAAGTGTTTTTCTTACTTTACTGATACCATTTTCTATGCCAATCGTATGAATCAGTTGACCTGTCTAGACAAAAAATTACAATATGACTATTATGTCTATTCAATAACCAAGCGTAAGAGGTTTTCCAAATGGATAAAGCCTGAACAACACGCAGATTTGGATACTATCAAAGAGGTATATGGGTATTCTGACGCTCGAGCTCGCGAGGTGATCGACCTGCTTCCCATGGACAAATTGCGTGAACTCACTCAAAAAGGGGGGCAAAAAAGGTGAAACTATAAATATCTTCTAAGTAACATGGAGTATATCATGCTTGAAGATATTTTTGAGGGATTGGGCGTGGAAATTAAATTAAAATCAGAGGAGGATTTCCTTAAGGTAAAGGAAACCCTAACCCGATTAGGTGTCTCTTCAAAGAAAGAGAACAAACTATACCAAAGTTGTCATATACTGCATAAGCGAGGTCGCTATGCGATTATGCATTTTAAGGAGATGTTTATTCTTGATAATCTCGAAAGCGATATATCAGTTGACGACATCGCACGACGAAACACCATCGTTAAACTCTTGGTTGAATGGGGACTAGCGACAGCGGTCGATCCTGTTAGATACGCAGAACCTCAACTTTCTTTGGCAAGATTAAAGATAATTGCCCATAAAGAGAAACACAACTGGGAACTGATACCTAAATACCATATAGGTAAGTGATACCAAAGAAAGGTCTATATTATGGAAAAAGTGCAAGCAATTGGTGCGCCGTTTGTTATAGAACATTCATCTTGTTCTGATTTAAAACCAAAAAGATTTCAATGGACATTGGAAGATTGTCCCATCAAGGTATTCATTGATGGTGCTATTATGTCTGGTATTGAATATGTGAAAAAGGAAGGTGAGGTAAAGGTCGCATGGGTTTGCGAATCTAGGACCATTTTTCACACCATGCATGTTCCTCGCGATACATGGATGAATAATCTGGAGAAAATTTGTGAACACTACGATGCTGTGTTCACCTCCGAAAGAGAATTGCTCTCCATTCACCCAAAGATACAATTTGCATATGCTGGTAGTAATCTCCCATGGATTAAGCCCCTATCGGAAGATATGTCCATTGAGAAGACTAAGCAGTGTTCTATAATTGCTTCTTCTAAGAATTACGCATATGGACACAAACTGAGAAATGCGATTGCTACAACATTCAAGGATGTCATTGACATTTATGGTGGGGTAAATGACTCTCCAAGAATTTCTGGCATTGACGCTTGGGATAAGACACCAGGACTCAAGGATTACATGTTCTCCTTTGTAGTTGAGAATGATAGCTATACCACATACTACACAGAAAAATTAACTGATTGCTTTATGGTTGGAACCATTCCAATCTATTGGGGTGCTCCTGATATTGGTGATATTTTTGATATCAATGGATTTGTATTGCTTTCACCTAATTTTGATGTTACAATCTTGACCAAAGAATTGTTTGAATCCAAGATTGAATCAGCATTGAAAAATTATCAAACATGTATTGATTTACAAATGGCAGACGATTATCTTTATTCTAAAATAAAGCAACTTTAATATGAAAACTGAAATTGTATCTTTTTATTGTGACATTGGCGATAAAACATATTATAGCGATCACGCACGACGATTGCGTATAAATTGTAATGAATATAATATGCCTCATGATATACGGGAATTGCCATCTCTTGGCGAATATAGATTAAATTGTCTAGCAAAACCAAAGTTCATTCTTGATGTATTAATGGAAAAGAAGAAACCATTCGTGTGGATGGATGTTGATTCTATACTTCATGATGAATTGAAGGTGTTTGATGAGATGGAAGGAAATTGCGATATTGGATTTGCCTATCAAGCAATTATTTCCAATTTAAATTTATCAATTCCAAAAGCATCTCCCATATATGTCTCCTACAATGAACTGGTGATTGAGTTCTTGAATTTTTGGATTACCTCATGTGAGGAAAATATAAAATCAACTACTCAACGAAAAGTATTCGACCATGAAATATTGATGGCATTTGTTCTTCCCATCTATCTTCCAAAACTAAAGATCGCTGCTCTTCCAATCAATTATGCCATATGGCCTGGAACTCATATTCCACAAGGAATGAATCCAATGATTACCATGGGAATTTCAGACAACGAATCCAAGGAACAATCGCTTCGCGAGATGGGATTGCCACAGGAAAGTATAGATTATAATCTAGCGAGGAATTTATGAAATTTTTAACACAACTGAATAGTGGTTGCGTAGAGATATGTAAGAACATGTTGAAGTCCGCAGAGAATGTGGGCATTGGTTCAGAGAACTTCATCATTGCTTGTTTGGATGCTACTGCGTATGAACAGATGAAGCAATATCCAACAGCATTTCTATATAAAAATCAGAAATATACTGAATATCAGGAATGGTCTTTTGACAAGAGTAGTAACTTTAGGCAGATTGTGAAGTCAAAGTGGAAGTTGATATCCGAGACATACAGAAATCACAAGAGACTTTGTTGGGTTGATACTGATATCGTGTTTTGTCAGAATCCAATCGATTTCTTTAATGCTAATTCTAAATATGTTTTGTTTCAGACTGATGTTCCAGGTAGTATGATTTGCTCTGGTCTTATGGTATTCAACAACACTGAAGAGTGCTCCAAGATGATTGAGCAGTGTGGATTGAATGAAACAGAAGATGACCAAATTCTCATCAATCAAATTGCTCTGACAGAATACTCAACCATTGTGGCATTATTACCTATAGAGTATTTTCCAAATGGGCATCTGTATTATACCAAAGGAATAAAGGACAAGGCAATTATGGTTCATAACAATCATATGGTTGGAATTGAAACTAAGATGAATAAATTCAAAGAAGAAGGAATGTGGTTTATATGAAATATAAATTGTTTATTTCATATTGGAAATCGCCAAACGATGTTAGAAATGATGAGATAATAACTACGATCAATACAAATATAACATCAAAATTATTTGATGAAATTTATATATTTGTTGGTGATGATATGCCAAACATTGTTAAGTCTGATATTGTAAAATATGAATTAAATCTAGATATGTTAAGTGATTTTCTGCGATTTATAGAAAATCGCACAGATTCTAACAGCATCAATGTTATAGCAAATAGTGATATTTTATTCGATGAAACATTAAAGTTAGCAGACGATATAGCAGATGATGAAATCTATACAATAACAAGATATGAAGATGATGGACTACTACACAATCCAAAATGTTTATTTGGAACTTCTCAGGATTGTTGGTTATATAAGGGAAATTTTAAAACTATAATCAATAATTTTAATTATTCTTTTTTTGGCAAAATTGGATGTGACGGAAAATTTGCCTATGATTTAATCACCACTGGATATAAGGTGAAAAATCCATGCAAATCAATCAAAATTCATCATAATCATAAAAGTGATTTGAGAGAAGGTTCTAGTAATTCATTAAATTTAAATCCTGATAATAGATTGCCGTTTCCCCATGCGTTTGTTATTAAATCTGATATAAACCACAAAGTTGAACTTACGGATTATTTATTTTATTCTGCACCATTTGGTCATATCAGATATAATCCTATTAATAAAACGCTGGAACCAATAAGCACAGAACACTTAATATTATATTCCATTATTAATGAAATTGAATCAAAACTATGATTTATACAGAAGACCAATTCCGACCAGCACCCCAATATCCAGTTTATCCACCTTATCATCAAGGTGATTATCTTGAGGATTACTTCTATAATAAATTTGTTAAAGAAAATCCAGAGGTAAGTAGAGATTACATTGCTGTCAGTTGGACTACTTTGTATTGTGATAATAAGACCAGTGAATTACAACCATATCTCAATACTATTCCAAGCACTGGAAAATATTTTACAATCAGTCAACATGACGATGCTCCAGCACATGGTCTTCCTCCAGATACACTTTGCTTTTCGGCAGGTGGAAATGCGAAAGGTAGTAACATCATACCTATTCCTCTAGTATGTTCCAAGTTGCCAATCCAATTGGTAGAGAACATGCCTAGGAAATTGCTAGCGTCGTTTGTTGGTTCAAACACCCATCCCATCCGTATGAAGATGTTTGAAGCGTGTAAGTCATCTACGAATATTGCAATGTATATGAGAGAGTCTCTTCCAAATATCAATAATTCTGAGTTTGAGACATTTGTCAATGTTACAGCGAATAGCAAGTTTGCGTTGTGTCCGAGAGGATATGGGTTGAATAGTTTCAGACTATACGAAGCAATGCAGTTGCAGACAATTCCAGTCATAATCACAAATGATTATTATCTCCCATGGGAAGATGAGTTGAATTGGGAAGAGTTCTCAGTATTGATTGAGGAAGATCAGATTCCATATATCCCCGAAGTCTTGGCAGGATTTTCTGATGAACAAGTTGAAACTATGAGAACTCGACTTAAGGAAGTGTATGAAGAATATTTCTCACTTGATGGGGTCTATAATAATATCATAAAGAGAGTAAAGTGAAAGTATCGGTAAACACTTTATATTGGGATAATACAGATCATAATGTAATTGAATGTCACAAAAAGGTAATGACCCATTTTGATCTAGATGTTAATTACACTCAGCAAAATATAAATCATGGTCTTTGGATAGATCATGTTATGAATAATATAGATGCTGATGTGTTTGTATTCCTGGATTCTGATTGCATACCTCTTAAACGAGAGGCAATAGATGAAGCAATACAATATTGTGCAAATGGGTATATGGTTGGAAACGCACAGGTTACTAATTGTATAAAAGCAAAACATGATTTATTTTGTGCTCCTTCTTTTTTAGTGATTAGTAAGCCATATTATGAACGCATAGGAAAACCAAGTGCAGTAAATAATATACGATCTGATATTGCTCAAGAATTTACAAGAGCAGCAGTAGATGCCGAATTACGATTGAAGATGAACTTTCCTATATCATTTCAATCCGTTCCTGCTGGAGGAATATGGAGACTCTCGGGATATGGATATTATGGAATTGGTACAATTTTTGATGATAAGATATATCACTTGTTTCAAACAAGATTCAAGCAGAATGTAGAACTTTTCAAGGATACAGCAGAGTGTGTTTTGAGGGGTGATCTTGCTTCTATAAATAGAAGGTATGATTGTAGAAGTGAACATGCAGGAAAATTGCAAATAGAGGATGATTATGGGTATTGATATTCAAACCATTATTTTACATTGTAAAAGACTTACTGATCGCAAACAAAATATGTTAGATCAGCTGAATAAATTTGGGTTTTCTAATTATTCATTTTATGAAGATTATGATGCAAATGAATTAACAGATCACTTTGTTAAGTGTCATTATATATCTGGAATGGAAGATCCAAATGAATGGTCAGAAAAGGTAGGTCTTTGGGGAACAGCAGCATTAGGGTATCATCCCAAAAAATGCAATCCCGCAGAAATATCATTGACTATAAAATTTGGAAAAGTATTTCAGCAATTGAGTAAAATTGATGCTGAAATGTTTATACTTTTTGAAGATGATGTTATTCTTTGTGATGAATTTGATACTCGTTTTTATGACTATCTTTTGCAGACCCCAAACGATTGGGATGCTATTTATTTTGGGAGTGGTGCAAATTTAAAACCATCAGATATCAATGTAAATCAAATTGCATATTTGAAATCACATCCAGCATCGAGGTGTGCAGATTCGATTGTTTTCAAAAAGAAAACTATTGTCGATTTAGCATCAACATGGTTTCCTTTTAATCTAATTTCAGATTGGGAACTTGGTCACCAACATTTTAAACATAATCATAAAGTTTATTGGTGGGAACCTTCTTTAGTTAAGCAGGGATCTGAACATGGAAAATTTAAAAGTACATTGAGGCAATCTAATGGGTGAACTCTTACCTGATTTAATACATTCTGAATTAAATTTTAAAAACGGATTCTATATTGAAGCTGGTGCTAATGATGGAATAAGGCAATCCAATACTTTATATCTTGAAAAAAATCTAGGATGGAAAGGTATTTTGATAGAACCAAATATAAAAAAAATGGAACTTTGTAAAAAACATAGAAGTTCATTAAATATTTTTCATTCTTGTGCAATTTCTCCCGACGAAACAATTAATTGCATGACAGGGAATTTTAACGAAGATTGTGGTGGGGAAAGTCTAATGGCTTGTTCATCATCATTGCTTGAGTTAGATTACTATGACGAAATAGTTAAAAACGAAATAATACAAAAAATAAAAACTAGAGAGCAAATTTCAGTTTCAGCAAAAACTTTAAATTCAATATTAAAAGAAAATAATATTATACATGTGGATTTTTTATCTTTAGATTTGGAAGGATATGAATTCGAAGCACTTAAAAATTTTAATTTTAATGAATTCAATATAAATTATATTTTAATAGAAACTTCATCTCGACCATTATATCAAGAGATTATCCATTCGTTTATGAAGTCTAAAGGTTATATTTACTACGATAAAATTAGTAATAATGATGATTTATTTAAAAATGAAAATTGCTTGTATTAAATTTGCGGGACTTGGATCTGGAGGAACTGAAAAATACCTCCAAACGTTGGCATGTATTTTGAAGACAAAATATGATGTTGATTATTACTATACTAATAATGCTCCAAGGATAGGAACAGACTGGAAACATCCAGAAAATTCAGAAGAAAGAAAAAAGGTAGTAGAATCTTATGGTATTAGGACCATTCCTATTCATGTTGATGCATATGATGAGTATAGGAAAAACTGGATCGGTTCTAATATATGGGATGTATTTGATCCAAGACAATACGATGCTGTGCAAACTGCTAGATTTGGTTTTCCAGAATTTCCATTCACCGATATAATAGGACCAAAATTAATAGACAGCATTCACGGAAATATGTCGGATCATATAAGCATAGTGGATAGATCAATATTGCTTTGTAAGTGGCAAGCAGATAAATGGATTGCTGCTGGTGGAGATTCTTCAAAAATAATAATTATTCCTAGTATTGTGTATGTTCCAGATGTTTATTCAAAAAAATTAAGGGAAAAATTTAACATACCAGATGATGCATTTGTTTATGGGATGCATCAAAGAAATGATCCTGGTATTTTTTCTCCCATTCCACTACTTGCATATTCCCATGTAGAAACAAATAATACTTATTTTGTTATGTTGGGTGGATCAGATATACATCGCCAACAAGCACTTGAATTGAAATTGAAAAATATTGTATTTTTAGATTTTAGTTCAAATGTTGATACTATTCATGAATTTTTAGATGGAATAGATGTATACACACATGGAAGATCTGACGGAGAAGTTTGCTCCGCTTCTATTATAGAAGCAATGTATCATGGTATTCCTATTGTTAGTCATCCAGGTTTAAATATGGGTCATGTTGAGCAGATATCTGATTGTGGTTTGATTGCCTATTCCTTAAGTGATTATATTGATGAATTGAAACGATTGAGAGATGATTCGAATCATTACTATGAAAAACATAATAAGACTTTAGAAAAGTATAATAATAATTATTATTATAAAACAATAGAATCAAAGTTGTTGACTTTATATTCAGAAATACTATAATGAAAGTATATACATGAAATATTGTTTCGATTTAGATGAAACTCTTTGCCTTACTCCAAAATCTCGTAAATATGAAGAAGCGATTCCTTATATCAAGATGATTGATGAAGTAAATTTGTTATACCATCAAGGACATGAAATTACAATATTCACAGCAAGAGGATCCAGTTCTGGTATAGATTATCATGAATTGAATGTTAAACAATTAAAACAATGGAATGTTAAATACCATTATTTGATTGATAAGGGAAAACCATCATATGATGTCTTTGTCGATGATAAGGCAATCACAACAAAGACATGGAGACACGAAAACAAAATAATTATTGTTGGATTTGTCGCTAGTAGTTTTGATCTTCTACATGCTGGCCATTGTTTGTATTTAAAAGATGCAAAATCTGTATGCGACTATCTAATAGCAGCTCTTCATGAAGATCCATCAATAGATAGAAAATTTAAAAACAAACCAATTCAATCTATAAACGAGAGAAGAATTCAGTTAGAAAGTAACAAGTATGTTGATGAAGTTGTTATATATAAAACAGAAGAAGAGTTAAGTGCTCTTCTTGCATGTATAACTCCAGATATTCGAATACTTGGATCTGATGCCAAGGGAAATCCAATAACTGGAGAAGAATATTGCAGACAAATTTATTATCACGATAGGAATCATAACTGGTCATCCAGTGATTTAAGAAAAAGGTGTAAAATATGAATACAAATCAAATTATAGAAAACAAAATAAATGAAATTATGGTATCTTTGCATGACTGCAAGATAAAACACAAGCAAACTTACGACTTTAGTATTTCATACCGAATTGAATGTATGAAACATACCAGAAAAACTGGTGGGTTGTGGATGGAATTTGGTGTATATCGTGGAAGGAGTTTGCAACATTTTGCAGAATTAAAACCAACTGAACAATTTTATGGATTTGATTGCTTTGAAGGATTACCAGAACAATGGGATTCTGATAATTTGAAGAATGCTTTCAATTTAAATGGCGAGATTCCTATGGGTGCAATATTTGGACCACATCAGGGAACACATCATGATCCATCTCCAACTATTAATATAAAACCATGGAATCCTAATATTAAATTAATTAAAGGTTATTTTGATGCATCTATTGCTCCATTTTTAGAAACACATCCTGGTGAAGTTGATTTTATCCATTTAGATGCAGATATCTATAGTTCGACTAAAACTGTATTCGATTTACTTTCATCGAGAATAACTCCAAATACTATGATTATGTTTGATGAAATAAATGATTATACAGATTATAGAAAACATGAAATCAAAGCATTTGCAGAATTCTTATTAGATACTAAATTTAATTATAATTGTATTGTTTATCAACCATCGACATATTCACAAGCATGTTTTATTATAGAGGAATGAAATATATGAGTGAAATTTTTATAGCATCATATTTAAATGATGTAAAAATGATATGTGATAAAGTGTCTCTAAAGGAGATAGCATCGTTTATCGCTGAAATTAAAAATGTAAAAACTAACAATGGAAGATTGTTTTTTATTGGTGTTGGTGGTAGTGCTGGAAATGCATCACATGCCGTCAATGATTTTAGAAAAATTCTGAATATAGAAAGTTATTCTGTATCTGATAATATTTCAGAATTAACTGCAAGAGTAAATGATGATGGTTGGGATACTTCTTATTCTAATTGGTTAAAGGTATCTAAACTTTCAAAAAATGACGCTATTATAATTTTTTCTGTGGGTGGAGGAAGCGAAAAAACATCACAAAACATAGTAAAATCTATAGATTTGGCAAAAGAAGTGAATGCCAAAGTATTATCTATTGTTAGTAGAAATGGTGGTTATTCTAAGCAAAAATCTGATGTTTGTGTATTGATTCCTGTGCTGAATGATGATACAATAACACCACACGCTGAAGAATGGCAAGGAATCATTTGGCATCTTGTGGTTACTTATCTAAAGGATAAAACATGAAAATTGAAATTTACTCGGACGGATCAGATAAAACTGAAATGATAAGTGCATATGAATCCAACAAACTTGTTTCTGGATTTACTACAAATCCGACACTAATGCGCAAATCTGGTGTTGTAAATTATATTGAATTTATGAAAGATATAACAAGCACAATAAAAGATTTGCCAATTTCTTTTGAAGTGTTTGCTGATGATCTTGAAGAGATGGAAAAACAAGCAATAATAATAGCATCATATGGAACTAACATCTATGTCAAGATACCTGTAACAAATACAGATGGAAAATCAACAAAACATCTAATTAAAAAATTATTGAATATGGGTATAAAGGTTAATATTACTGCTGTTTTTACGAAAAAACAAATTAAAGAGTTACAATCATATTTGGATTCACCAACTCAAGTAATCCTTTCTATATTTGCTGGAAGAATTGCAGATACGGGTATAGATCCAAAACCTATAGTTAAATATGCATTGAAGATATCACCTTCTAATGTTAAAATTCTTTGGGCAAGTCCAAGAGAAGTCTTTAACATATATGAAGCAGATAAACTAGGTTGCCATATCATCACAGTAACTCCAGATTTAATCAATAAATTATCACTAAATGGTAAAAATTTAAACGATTATTCTTTAGATACTGTTAAAATGTTTTATAATGATGCCAAGAAATCAAACTACATTATATGATTATAACAAGAACACCATTTAGATTTACATTGGGTGGTGGTGGAACAGATATTCCATCATATTATTCACTCAATGGTGGTTTAGTAATATCAATGGCTATTGATAAGTACATGTATATTACACTTAAACCAGACTATTTTGATAATTTGTGTAAATTAAAATATTCTGAAATTGAAAGTGTGACTAATGCAAATATGCTGAAACATAGTCGTGCTAGAGAAGCATTGTTATTTCATAATATTAAGAATGGTATAGAAATAACAAGTTGCGCTGATCTTTCTGCCAATTCTGGTCTTGGTTCTTCTGGTACATTTTTAGTTGGTTTGTTAAAATCAATTAGAGAATATAAAAGAATCAATATTGAATCAGAAGTAGTAGCAGATGAAGCATGTCATATAGAGATTGATGTATTAAAGGAACCAGTAGGAAAACAAGATCAATATATTGCTTCTTATGGCGGTGTTAGGATTTTCAATATTGCTAAAGATGGAAAAGTCACAACTACAAATCTAAATATAAATTGTAACGATATGAGTGATTTCCTTAGAAATGTTCATGTGTATTCTTTAAATGTAAAAAGAAATGCATCTGATATTCTTCAATATCAGCAGAAAATGATTGGAAACACAGAATATCTTTTGAATACAATTAAAGAATATGGTTACAAGACAATAGATATACTTCAAAATAAAAATTATGATGAGTATGGAATTTTATTAGATGATTATTGGAAACTAAAAAAACAATTATCTAATAAAATTAGTCTAAATTTTGTAGATGAAATTTACGAAGAAGTTAAAACTAACTATAATGTTTTGGGTGGTAAGATTATAGGGGCTGGTGGGGGTGGTTTTTTGATGCTATATGTGAATCAACACCACGATAAGTTAGAAAAATTTATGAAAAATTTAGGAATGTGGAGATTACCATATTCTATAGACTACACTGGTTCTAGGGTGATTGGTAACTTTTTGGAAAATAAACTATGAATATTATAGTAACTGGTGGTTGTGGATTTATTGGAAGTCATTTAGTTGACAAACTAGTAACACTGGGTCACCATGTACAAGTTATAGACAATCTAAGTGCAAATAATGATATTTTTTATTACAATAAAAATGCAATTTATCACAATATTGATATTTGTAATTTAGCAGAAATTGAACCTATCTTTAATAATATTGATTATGTTTTTCATTTAGCGGCAGAATCTAGAATTCAACCAGCAATCGAAAATCCATTACATGCAGTAAATGTCAATGTGATAGGAACAACTAATATACTACAATGTAGTTTAAAATATAAAATTAAAAGAGTAATTTATTCTGGAACATCTGCTGTTTATGGATTGACCTGTTCATTACCAACTAATGAAGATGAAAAGATTGATTGTCTAAATCCATATTCAGCAACTAAATTTGCTGGAGAAGAGATGATTAGGTGTTATAATAAATTGCATGGATTAGATGCTTGTATTTTTAGATATTTCAATGTGTATGGAGAAAGAAGTCCAGTTTCTGGACCTTATTCTCTAGTAGTTGGAATTTTTATAAATCAACATAAAACCAATCAAGCATTAACGGTTGTTGGAGATGGGATGAACGAAAGAGATTTTATTCATGTGTATGATGTAGTTGATGCTAATATATGTGCTATGAATTCTGTAGAAAATTTAAATGCACAAGTTTTTAATATTGGAAATGGTAAGAATTATAAAATTTTAGATATAGCAAAACTGATATCCAATAATATTGTTTTTATTCCATATAGAATAGGCGAAGCAAAAACTACATTAGCAAATATAACACGATCACAAAATATATTAAATTGGAATCCTCAGATTGATATTGTAAATTGGATAAAGGAGAAATTAAAATCATTATGAAACACATATATCAAGAAGAACAATTTGGAGAAAATTGGTTTGGTTATGAAGAATTATATAAATCATTTGTTGATCGTCTAAACGATGGATCAACAATTGTTGAAGTTGGATCATGGAAGGGAAAAAGTGCTTCTTATCTTGCTGTAGAAATTCTTAATTCAACCAAAAATATTAAATTGTATTGTGTTGATACTTGGAAGGGATCTGATGAACACAGGTCAGATCAAATTATTATTGAAGATGTATTATATGAATTATTTTTAAATAATATTAAAACATTATTGAATGTTATAAGACCAATTCGTCAAAATTCTATTAAAGCATCTAAATTATTCGAAGATAATAGTTTAGATGTTGTATTTATTGATGCGGATCACTCCTATGATGCAGTCAAGGCAGATATAGAAGCATGGTATCCTAAAATAAAAAATAAAGGAATAATAGCAGGACATGATTATGGCGGTTGGCCTGGTGTTACTCGCGCAGTGAATGAAAGATTTTTAACTAATATAAAGGTCAAAGATCCAGCATGTTGGATTCATGAAGTTAACAAATGAAAATAGCAATATCATATCAAGATAGCGAATCTTCTGGTTGGAACTCTTCGTTGGGTCTTCAAAATTCATTTATTAAAAAAGGACACGATGTTACATTTTATGGGGTCAAAGATCCAAAAAATGTAAATTTAGAAAAATTAATAGATGAATCTAATAACTATGATTTTATTTTATTTTTATGGTGTGGACCATCAACTTCATTTGATGAACAACTTAAAAAATTAAAATCAAAAACTAAAACAAAAATTCTATTAGAAGTAGGAGATGAACCACAAACACAAGTTGATAATCAAGTTCGTATACGATATGTTGATGAATTTTTTACTTCAGATATACGATGTCATACACAATATAAACAACAAGGACTTCCTTCCAATTGGATGACTCATTGGTGTGATGATTCTATATTTTATAAAAAAGAAAATGTAAATAGACAAAATATATGTGTCACATCGTGTTTGGGATATAGACCACTTATACAAGAATTTTCAAATATATTTAAAGATAAATTTATAAATAAACATGTATGGAATATTGATAATACTGATTATTATAATTCTGGAACATTTACATATCAGTTTGCTAGATTCGATGAGATAACACGCAGAATATTTGAATCTGGTGGGTGTGGTAATGCTATAATAACAAATCGTATTTCTGCGGAAACTGGAATATATGATTTGTTTATTGAAGACGAAGATATATGCTACTTTAGCACGGGACAAGAAGCATATGAAAAAATGCTAAGATTGTATAATGATCATGACTATAGAAATCATCTTGCAACTAACATATACAACAAGATAACAAAATATCATTTAGTTGGTAATCGCGTTGATCAGATCATTGACACATTCAATATACATAATAGTAAGTAGAAGGTATATAATATGAAACCAAAAATTACATTGTGTATGATTGTTAAAAATGAGACTCATATTATTCATGAGTGTCTCGAATCCGTTGCCCCCCTGTTAGTAGAAAGGTTGATTAAATGAATTTTGAACATGTTCCTGGATATGGTTTAGGTGAATTGCTTAAAGACAAAAATAATCCAAGAGGAATAGAAATTGGATGTCTTGATGGTGATACTACTTTTTTTTTGTTAAAAACCAAAGAAGATATTATTATAAATTCAGTTGACCCGTATATGCAATATACAGATTGGCACGGACATCATGTTTCATTTAACTTAAATCAAAAACAAATGGTCATTGAACGAATGAAAGAGTTTGGATCGCGATTCAATTTAATTAACAAAACTTCAGATGATGCATGTATGGATTTTGCTAATGATGAATATGATTTCATGTTTATAGATGGACTACATACTTATGAACAGGTATTGAAAGATTGTAAAAATTATTATTCAAAGATAAAAAGTGGTGGCATTTTTTCTGGTCATGATTATACTGGTATAGAAGGTGTGAATCGTGCTGTAAATGAATTTGCTTTTAGTGTTGGTAAAACAATAAAAGAAACAAAAAATCATGTGTGGTATTGGATAAAATAATATGAAACCAAAAATTACATTGTGTATGATCGTTAAAAATGAGACTCATATCATTCATGAGTGTCTTGAATCTGTTGCCCCACTTATCGACTACTGGGTCATCTCTGACACAGGTTCCACTGATGGAACTCAGGAACTAATCACCAAGTTCTTTGCTGAGAAGGGAATTCCTGGAGAACTTCATCAAGATGAATGGAAGGGATTTGGACACAACCGATCCGTTGCTCTTCGTCATTGTGATGGCAAGGCAGACTACGCATGGGTGATTGACGCTGATGACAAGATTGAGGGAAATTTCAAGTTTCCTGCGGTCATGGAAGCAGACGCATACATTATTCGTATGGGAAGACCAGAGTTTTCTTGGTGGAGAACACAAATCTTTAAGATTGATTCTCAATGGGAGTATCGTGGAGTTCTTCATGAATTTCCAGCATCTCTTATCAAGACACAACCAGTAATGATGAAGATTGAGGGTGATTATTTTCTAAATGCGAGAACTCTTGGTAATAGGAATCTTGGAATCACTCCTGTTGAAAAATATACCAAAGATGCTGAAATGCTTGAAGCAGCATTGATTGATGAACCAGAAAACACACGATATCAATTTTATCTAGCACAATCCTACTTTGACTCACAGCAGTGGGAAAAGGCGATTGACTCTTATCTGAAGAGAGCTAAGATGGGCGGATGGGCAGAAGAGATATATTATTCGTTGTATCGAATAGCAATCGCTAGAGCAATGCTGGATCGTCCGTGGCCTGAGGTACAGGCATCCTTCATCGACGCATATAACTCTAGACCAATTCGTGCTGAACCCCTGTATCACATTGCTCAGGTGCTCAGAACTAAATTCAACATGCCAGCAGCAGCATTCATATTTGCTAGAGCAGCTGCTGAGATTCCTATTCCAAAGGATGACATTCTCTTTGTTGCCAATGCGATTTATGATTACGCATGTCTAGATGAAGTCGGAGCAAGCGCATTCTATGCTGGAAAACCAGAACTTGGATATCTTGCTTGTAAGCGTCTTCTTGATGAAGGAAAGATTCCTCCAACGGAAATTCCTAGAGTTCAGGAAAATTTCAATCAATATCGCAAGATAATGGAAACAATTTCTGAAAACATGAAATCTCAGTATCCGCAACAAACCTTTACGCAAAATATTCCCAATCAAAATCCTGTAATTAAAAATCATAAATATAAGAAGAAGGAAAAGGCTAGTCGCTAAATTCCTTGTTTACTGATAGGATATGATGTTTAATGGGATTTCCAGTTTCCCCGCAACCTCAATCTGGTGATACTTATTCTTCGGAAAATAGATTATGGGCATTTGACGGATTAGGATGGCGTTTTCTAGGCGCATCTGGATCCGTCAATGTCACATTAACTGGTAATGTAAAATATATCATTGGTATCACTGCTCCAACAGGAGCAGATACTGGTGATAAATGGTTTCATCTGAATGATGCTGTAGAATACACATACATTCAGGATGTTAATCAGACGAGTCATTGGATAGAGATAGGATATGGGTGTCCCACATATGGTGGTGGTAGTTCTGGACTCACTGGCATAGATTTTCCAAATACCGAATGTATTGGAGACACCTACGAGTATGATTCGCGAATTTGGTTATACAATGGATATGCCTGGAAGATGGTATGTCAGAATACCACTGATCCAGAATTCACATTTGGATTGACAGCACCTAGTAATCCAAGAGTGGGTCATAGATGGGTTGATAGCTCTAATGCTTTCCTTTTTACATTTGTCAACGACCACGACCCTATTGGACAAACTGGTCAATGGGTTTCCTTTGGTGGTGGATCTGATTTAATTGGTCCAATGGGACCAACTGGATATGTGGGACCATTAGGACCAACTGGACCAACTGGACCAACAGGCCCTCAATCTCTTTACGAACTATTTGATGTCAATATAGACACCGAATCAGAATATGGTCCTGGTGGCGATGGTAAGGTAATAAGATTCAATCATGCCGCGCAGAAATGGTTGATGGTTGATCTACCGACTCAGTTGGTGGACCCACTAAAAGTAACCAGCATAAATGGTTGTACAGGTGCTATTGGAATTACAGGAACCAGTGGCGAAATAGAAATCACAAAGATTTGTCCAAACCTAACATTGGGACTTCCTGACAATGTAACTATAACTGGAAATTTAAATGTTGGTGGTAATTATTATGGAAATATAGATGGGGGAGTATTTTAACTCTGACATTTATATAATTTTTTTCTTTATCATAAATACAATAGAAAAATAGGAGATATAAATGCCAGCAGCAAGATACGATATTTATGCCGAACAAGGAACAACTTTCAAATTACATCTGGATTACAAATACAAGGGTGCAACTGGTATAGATTTATCAAACTTTGGTGGAGAAATGCAAGTTCGCAAATCCTCAAAGGATACTTCCACGATATTGTATCTGACCAAAAACGGAGTAACTGGTGGTGGTCTGACAGGTGATTTTATTCCTGGTATCAATGGAGTCAATGGTGTAGGTGGTATTAGTTTTAATACATCTCCATCTGGCGCTACAGGATATACTGGTGGAATATTATTGAGAGTGGATTATGTCACAATGAAAAATACTCCAACGGGTAAGCATTTCTACGATCTTGAACTTAAAAATATTGCTACCAACGAAGTGCTGAGACTCATTGAAGGCTCTTTTGAAATTTCTCGCGAAATAACAAGAACATAATATTATATGGAAACGCCAAACGATTTAGCTGTATTGGTTATTACCACATTTGGTGGAACTAACTCTTCTATCGCTATAAATCAAGCGAATGTTTCTAACATTATTGTTGCTAATCAAGATGAATTTGATATTAATATAATTCCAAATACAACAACAAATACTCTTGTTGAAAAGGTAACATCTTCCACTATATTATATGTTACTTCTATGGGTGGTCAAGGACCACAGGGAATTATAGGTCCAGCTGGTCCAACAGGTGCAGATTCCTCAGTTCGGGGACCAACAGGACCAACAGGTTCCACTGGACCTAGAGGTTTCACTGGACCAACAGGACCAACTGGTGCTGACTCTTTCGTTCAAGGACCAATCGGTGTAACAGGTGCTACTGGTTCCCAAGGTATTCAAGGTAACACAGGCGCAACAGGTGCTGACTCTTTTGTTCAAGGACCAATAGGTTCAACAGGTGCTACTGGACCTAGAGGTTCCACTGGCGCAACTGGTGCTGACTCTTTCATTCAAGGACCAATAGGTCCAACAGGTGCTACTGGTTCTCAAGGTATTCAAGGTAACACAGGCGCAACAGGTGCTGACTCTTTCGTTCAAGGACCAATAGGTTCAACAGGTGCTACTGGTTCTCAAGGAATTCAGGGTAATACTGGCGCAACAGGATATCAAGGCATTCAAGGTGTTACGGGTGCTACTGGTTCTCAAGGTAATACTGGTTCCACTGGCGCAACTGGTGCTGACTCGTTTGTTCCAGGTCCAATAGGACCAACAGGTGCTACTGGTTCTCA
>Ga0031658_1000019_pt1 | contig 47279 bp, 53 predicted proteins | sample FrelakmetPLP11PL_FD_55179 | JGI IMG/M metagenome (GOLD analysis project Ga0031658, IMG submission 55179) | Freshwater lake sediment microbial communities from the University of Notre Dame, USA, for methane emissions studies - PLP11 PL | ecosystem: Environmental > Aquatic > Freshwater > Lake >...
ATATTAGCGGAAGAAATAAGGCTACTTCCAACACCAACAGCAACGGATTACAAGGGCAGGGGGCCGAACTCCAAACAAGTAGGAATAGACAATTTTTTCAAGACAACGGATTTAGACTCACTCTCTTACACGCAGGAGTACCATGCCAGCCAGCTAGTGCAGCCGGAAAGCGCAGAGGCCAGGCAGATGACCGTTGGCTCTGGCCGGAAGCTATCCGAGTCTTATCAGAACTTCAGCCCACTTGGGCGGTGTTTGAAAACCCTGTTGGAATCGCCAGTCTGGTCGAACCCTGCGAGGCTTTTTCGATGGGAAGTGAAACCGATCAAGCAGGTGATGGTGTCCTCTCAGTCGAGCTTTCTAACATCATCTCCGATATTGAAAAAGAAGGATACGAAGTCCAGCCGGTTTCTATTTCAGCTGCAAGCGTTGGAGCGCCCCATAAACGACAGCGAATCTTTATTATTGCCCACTCCATCAACTCAGGAAGTGGAGCATCCAGAAATGGAGATAACGGAAACAGGGAGAAGGTTGTCGAAGAACGAGGACAATTCTCACAGTATTGGTTTAGCAGATACAGTGAGAATCGGTCTACTCAGAACTCCCGATGCGAATATGGAACGAGGGCCGAGGTCAACAGAGAATTTGATAGAGAGGTATCAAGTCAAGAAGATGCCACTTTGTTTGAACGACCAGTTAGCAATGATGAACAAGGGCTTAATCCCGACTCCGATGGCAACGGAAGCCAGACAAGGTTATCAGAACCGGAACAACGGAATGAAGGGGACTCAGGAATCATTAACAACAGTCCTGAGAAACGAAACGGGTGGTCAGAAAACTGGATTGAAGTTGCAACCAGGCTTTGTACTCTGGATGCAGGGACTCCCACTGGATTACTTGGATTAAGCAGGGTTAGCAAGTTAAAAATGTTAGGAAATTGCAATCCACCACAGATGTATTACCCGATTTATAAAGCAATTTATGACATTGAAAACCAGTCAATTCACGATGGGTATCCCCAAGCATACCCATTCTGCGGAGGTGTAAATGGTCACTCAAACCAAAGACATAGATTTGCAAATACGCGTGATGAATACACTTAGAGTTGGCAAGGAAAACGCTCTTAAAATGCGTGAGATTCGCCAAATTATTGGAGTAAAAGACGAGAGGAAAATTAGAGACAATATTCTTGATATGCAAAACCGCGGAGAATTAATTGTCTCTAATTCCACTCATGGTTACTGGTACGCTGAAAGTTTTGAGGATTTTGAGTAATACGCTGATTTTATCCATTCATATATCGGTGATATGTCTCATAAATTAAAGGTTATGGGGCAGGCAGCTCATAATCGGTTTGGTAAATGCTATCAGATACCGTTGGAGTTGAAATGAATAATCAACTGGAACTAGCAGAGGCAACCACGCAAGCTGAGGAAGTCTTACTCGGAGCAATCCTGATTGATTCCTGCGGTGACGGTACTAACGAAGCCATTAAGAAAGTATCTGCTATTGTCGAGCCGAAGGATTTTAGGGGTTGTATTGTCAGTGATCCGCAGGAGCGTTGGGTATGGCGGGCAAGGTTTTTCTATGTTATGACTAAATGCTCACTTCCGCCTCATGTGGTAAACCTGACCAACAAGCTAACCGAATTAGGCTTACTCCAAAAACATGACGTACAACTCATGGCGCATTGTGTTTCTCTAGTTCCATGTTCTTTAGATTATCTCCACTACGCAAAGGCTGTAAAAGATTACTCAATTCAAAGGCAGGTTAAATATTGGGCTGAAAAAGGCAATCTCCAAAAGATAAATGAACTTACTTCTGTGAAAATCAGAAAAGGATTTGAGATAAATTATGAGCAATCCTAAAATTACGGATATTGTTGGTGGTTATGATTTTTTATGGGATGCCGAAGCAGTCCAGATTAGAGTTAGCCGGATTCATGCTAACGGTGACGGAAAAATAACTGGAGAGATACTGGTAACTACTTCAGCTCCAGGATATTCGCCACACTTACACCAAGCTGCTTTTAATTTCCTATCCAGCACAACAAGGAAACAATTAGCGAAGCAGCTTAAAGAGGAATACGAAACCGATTGGGATAATATCCTTGAGCAATTATGCGTCTATACCAGTGAACGAGTGCGGAGAGGGGAGCCGGTAGAGGATATAATCGCAACCGGAGAAAATATCGAACCGCCAAAGTATATTCTGGAGCCTTACATTATTGAGAATTACCCGAATGTCTTTTTTGGCGACCCGGGAAGTTTTAAATCCACGATGGCAGTCGTTGTCATGGCTTGCGTGGTCCTTCCGTGGTATGATAATCCACTACACTTGAAAACACCCAGTAAACCAGTCAGGACTTTGTTCTTGGATTGGGAAACGGATTCCGCTACTGTAGCATGGCAATTATCCTGTTTCCAGCGTGGCATGGGTACACCAGCTATACCAATTAAATACCGCAGGTGTTCTCTACCGCTTCACGCAGACGTTGAGCAAATCCAAAAAGCTATTGCCGATAGTGAATCTAAGTTAATCGTCATAGATAGCCTGGGGCTTGCCTGCGGGGGAGAATTGAACGAAGCAGGCGCAGCAATCCAATTCTTTACAGCACTAAGACAACTCAAAGTCACTTCACTGATACTGGCGCATACCTCAAAGGACAAAACCTCAAGCAACAAGTCTATTTACGGATCGGTATTCTTTGAAGCGCAAGCCCGCTCTGTTTGGCATTTACGAAAAAGACAAGAGGCCGGAGAGGATGAATTAGACTTGGCGTTAAAAAACACGAAATCCCCGCCATTCCGTAAAAAGTTTGCAGATATGGGTTATCACGTTTCTTTTACTGATGATTCGATGGTGGTTAAGACTGAGGACCCGCGCGAAGTGGCTGAGTTCTTAGAAACAATGGGTACACAATCAAGAGTTTTAGAGTTATTAAAAGAGGGAGCTAAAAATCCGGCTGCGATTGCTAAGGCACTTGATTTAACAGAAAACAATGTTCGTGTTGTTATCAGTAACTTAAAAAAATCTAATAAGGTCTTAAAGGTTGGGGATGGTTACGGACTACCTTATAAGGACTATTAAGATATTAATACACCCCTATTAATATAGGGGGGTGTCTTAATTAATATTAATGAATATTAATTAATATTAAGGCTTAATACACAATACGATTATTAAAAGTGAGGCTAAATAGATAAAAATGACAAACGAACAAGAAAAAATAGACGAAGCCTTTAAAAGAGGTTATGAACTAGGTAAAAAGGTACAGGCAGAAAAGATACGCGAGCTAATCGAAAAATACGAAATATCAGGAGATTTAAACAATGGGAGGAATTTAATCATTAACAGGTCCGTTGGGCGGGCAAATAATAGCGATGGAGTTTGGCGAAAATAGGACTGAATTTGATAGAACTAATTATCCAGTCAAACTCACACCTGATACCGGCTGTCCTAAGTGGATTCAGGGTAAAGGTTGCGCCAATGTCCGCAAGTGTGTCGAGTGCGGAGTGGTAAACGATAATGACTGTCCTATCTTTGCAGGCTATAAAATCTTATTTCCTTATCCTGTCGAAACCTGGCCAGAATGGGCTAGGGTAGAAAAGGAAAAATGGGATAGGGTTAAACTTAGTAATAGCAAAAGGTCGAGGGTTGGAGCGAGAAGATGACAACCAAAGACGATTTAATAAAAGCCAGTTCTGAGGACTTCAAAAGATTAAACGGTGACGCGCTAGGGTTGGCAACAGGTGGCATTAAAGCTCTGACGAGTACATCCGTTAGGTCAGGCAAATATAACAACAAAAAAACGCAATATAACGGCTATGAGTATGACAGCAAAAAAGAAGCGGTCAGGGCGCAGGAATTGGACTTAGCCAAAGCAGCCGGGAGTGTTATAGCCTGGTTTCCACAAGTCAGATTTAATCTCTCTAATGGTATAGATTATATAGCTGATTTTGTGGTTATCAAGTCGGACTGGTCTGTCACAGTGGAAGATGTGAAGTCGTCACACACTAAAAAACTACCAGTATACCGGATGAAAAGGAAGTTATTTTTGACCAAGTTTGGCAGGGAGATAGAAGAAATATGATTATCTGCAAACGAAAATGCAAAACTTGTCGCAGAAGTTGTGAATACAGGATTAGGGAGGGATAGATATGGAAACTGAAGATAGAATATATCTTTATAGGCAAGCTGTTAAAGAATGGGGTAACGTGCTTCAGTGGTTGCAGGGAGTTGAAGAAATGGGCGAATTAACCTCTGAAGTATGCCACTTAATTAGAGGTCGGATTAAACCTAATGACGAACATTTGGCTGAGGAAATTGCAGATGTGGAACTTTGTATAGAGCAATTAAAAGACATCTGCGGAAATCATATGCAGGTTGAAAAGTGGAAAGAGTTGAAATTAGAAAGATTGCAAGATAGGTTACAGGAGGCTAAGTAAATGGATACATTATTAACTCTTGATGAGATAGCCAAAAAGGAAAAACTGGAAGTATTCGACCCTATCGCAGCATATCAGGATTATACAGCTAAAGAATCCAGAGAAGGACACGAGCCGGTTCCGCTGGAAGTGTATCTTGTGGTTTGCCAGTGCCTTTGTGAGACTTTATTAGGAAGGAGGTGATTTAGATGCAGAGTCCGATTAGAATAACCAATCGTACCTGCCCGCGTTGCAAGGGTTCGCTATTTCTGGAAAGTGATTTAGGCCGAACTAGCTATGTGTGCTTAATGTGCAACCGGAGTTTTTCATTAACTGATAAATTATTGCGTTAACATCTTGACAACTGCTCTCTGTGCTTATAAGATAATAGTACAGCGACTTTTAGAGCCTGAAAGGTTTTCGGGCTAAAAGTCGTTTTTTGTTTCCCCCTGCTTTATCCGCAAATAATCAATGCTAACAGTTTACTTGGTAGCTATCATTGTTATCGGTGTTGCCAATGCTCTTATTGTGGCTTTAGGTGTAGGCATAATCAGGAAAGAAGTTAAAGCTAAACCAGCTCCGCAAAATGACCTTCAGACAATAAATGAGAATCAAGTCATCATGTCCACTCAGCTAACCGAAGTGTTTGAAATCCTGAAGCAATCCCCCCGGGTGAATAATCCAGTAGAATCCCCAAAAGAAGTTGATGCCTTCGATATTCTAAAGTCCTTTCCGTATGTCGCTGATACCGTTCCTTCTAATGGCAACGGTAACGGCAATGGAAACGGACACTCTCCTAAACCTGAAAAGACACCAGAACAAAAAGCCGCATTTGCTAAACGTCTAGCCGATGGCAAGGCAAAGGCTAAAGCTAAACGAGAAGCAGAATCTAACAAAACTCAAGAGGTGAAATCTTGACAGGTAAAGCCATCGCAATCGGTTTTGGTTTAGCTGTGATTGGTGTGTTCATTGGTCTTTGGTTGGATAACCGCATGAAAAAGTGGATTGAGAGGCGTGAGAGTGATAAAAAAGTTCATTAAATTCTGCATGGTTGGCGGTATCGGAGCGGGTATTCAGTTTATCACTATCTACCTTCTAACCGAACACGCTCACATATACTATCTGGTCAGTACGGTTATCGGGATTGGAGTGGCTGTCTGCTGGACCTTCTTTGCTAATTATAGATGGACTTTTAGGGCGAAAGGGGGTGTTAATGGGTAAACTAGCTTCTTATTCCAAGTTGGCTTATCAGATTAGCAAGCGGTTTGTAATACCGCAAATGTCACGCGCTAATATCTCAATCACTTCCAGATGCAACCAAAAATGCCTTACCTGCAATATCTGGCAGCTTCCGGCAAGGTCAATAGATAGAAGTGATTACAGTATCATGTTGACTGCTAATAACTTGATGTGGGTCACGATTACCGGCGGGGAGCCGTCCACACATCCAGACTTTGAAGATATACTCAGGACTTCGTTTGAACTTACGCCACTGGTTCAGGTCAACACCAATGGAATCCTGGGTGGGAAGATTGAAAACGCGGTTGGTGCGGCCTTGAAAGGTGGTTTTGACAATATGATGATTGTCAGCGTTTCAATCTTCGGGGATAAATACCACCATGAAGGAATCACTCGTATTCCAGGTTCATACGAACACGCAGTAGCCACAATCAAGCGACTAATAAAACTCCATGATAGCCGTTTGATTGTGGGGATTGCTCACACAATCTGCAAGTATAACACTGACCAGGTTCCGTTCATTGAGAAGTTAGCGAAAAGTTTAGGCGTGGGTGTGTCCTTCGCCTTTGAAAAATATACCGGCTATTACAACAATCTCAATTCGGTTGATGGCTTTAGGCCGGTTATGCCAAATATTAAACTTTCCATGAATCCACTTGACATATTCAAAGATATTTTTATAACTCACGGTGATAGAAAATCCGGTTGTGTAGCTGGTGAATATTCCTGCTGGGTTTTGCCGGATCTGAATGTTTATCCATGTATCTCAGCTATTCCAAACAAACCAGCTTTTAATCTACATGGTTCAGATTTTAAGCTGAATAACTTTAGTGATTCGGTATTAAAAGAAGTTAAGAATTGCGCTGGCTGTTGGACGGCCTGTGAAACTTACCAGACGCTTGTATTTCGACCCTGGAGGGTATTGAAATAAATGACCGCTAACGCAATCCATATTAAAATCAAAAACCATAAGCCCAAGCCGGACAAGTTTAAAAAAGTCATGCTCTGGATTCTCTTATTTGCTGGCATAATCGGAGTGCTTTATAGTTTATCTCTGATAATCCGCTTTGCCAGTTCGCCTAATCAGATGGACTTTGGTGAGGGATTTGGAACTTACATCGCTCAACTTTGGGCGAATGGCCAATTCAACTGGAAGCCGGATGTTGAACCTTACATGACCATGATTTACGGAGTGGTATATCCGACTTTGATGGCTCCATTCGTTCACCTGTTCGGACCTGATTTAAGAATTGGGCGGGCGTTCAGCATCCTGGCTACGGCGGTTATAGCCTTTCTGATTTACCTGATAGCGAAGCGGTACACCAAAAACCGCTTCGTTCCTTTCATAGCTGCGCTTTTACCGTTCACCTATTTCGGCTATCAAGAATGGATTATGCAAACCAGATGCGACATGACAGCTATCATGTTTGAAGCTATTGGCCTGTATCTGGCTATTCGTTTCTGGAATCAGGGTAAAAAGGTTCTATGGTGCGTTCCGTTTATCCTGCTGGCCTTCTTTACGAAGCAGTCAATCGTGACAGTCGGGATAGCAGTCGGGATTGGCCTGTTATTCGCTAACCGTTCTATGTTTGTAAGGTATCTGATAATCATGGTTTCTAGTTTGATAGCCGTTATTTTAATCGGGAATATTCTAACGGAAGGCCAGTTCTGGAAGCAGCTAGTCACTTACAATATCACTTCTCCGTTTTTCAATCCGAAAGGTAACACGGTATTAGTCTGGTTCCAGATTGTGTTTCCGATGGCTTTAGGAACCATTCTGGTAATCGCTTATTTTGTCAAAAACCTGCAAGCTAAAAAAGTAAACTTGCCCGGGATTTGGGTAATCGTGGCTATGCTGGTGAATGGTTTTGCACTTTTACGTTATGCTGCGTTCGTCAATTATGCCATTGAAACAGTTATCGCTATGGGCTTAGTAACCGCTTTATATTTTGACACTGAAATCAAAAACAGGTTACCAGTGGTGATAGCGATGGTCTTTCAGGCTTTAATGGTTGTCATGTTTTACTCGTATGGTATTCACTTCATACCCATGCCTGACCAGGATTATCAGAATCGCATAAACAATGTAAAAGCCATTATTCAGGATTCCACTAAGCCAATTTACACCGAACACGCAGGCGTGATTTTAAGCGCGGGCAAGTCTCCATATTACGAGCCTTTTATATTCACTCAGCTAATCGAACACGGAAACTGGAACGAGCAAACACTTCTGGATGATATGCGGAACGGCAATATTGAGTATTTCGTCATGCAAAGTCCGTACTACTCAGAAATTCACGATGAAGCTCTCCCGGGTCATGTGCCAGAATCCGCTAAACAATTACTCAGGGATAATTACACTATCGTTTACTCCACTTATGACGGTGGTGTTTACAATCACTTCTGGTATTCGTACACGGTTTACGAATCGAATAAAAAGTTAGGAATGGTGAGTAAGTGATAAATAAACTAGATAAATGGTTAGACGACTTGGTAAAGTCCGTTCGGAATAAAATCCTAAACTATCCGGTTATAGTCGGGATGACTTTCATTTGTGGCGGTTTGGTATTCGCGCCATTCTTTTGGTTTTTATTCTGGTTATTTTTGCAATTACTTCCAGGTATTATGGATCGCTTCGACTTATTAATAATCCAATATCCTAGCGGTTTATTGAACTCAATGTTATTAATTATGCCGACAATAATAACTCTTGGTTCATTTATTTTCTATATTTGGGGGTGTTTATCCAGCCTTAGATTAGTTCAAGTAGGCATAACCAAATTAATAAAACTAAGGAGTGCAAGTTTAGGGAGGTAGCCTAATGATGCCAGTATTTATTGACGAGGACTTAGACTACATCGAAGCCAACGACTTCATAGCTTATGAGTGGATGAAGCGATGCAGGTACGGAGGTGATTGTGACAAATGCTTTGCGATTGGCACTTGCTTGAAAGCCTGGGACGGTTTAGCCGCATTGACTGAAGATAAACGGTTATTGAAATCAAGAATTATAAAACTGGTCGAAAAGAGATTTAATAATTACGCATTTTAAGAGGTGAAACATGATTTTAAACACACTCGCTATTATGGTTATCCTATTCGTCTTTATCCTGATTGGAACGGTCTTATTTTCTCTACGGAAGCCGGTCCTACTGAAGATGCTGAAACCACTGATTGAAGTTCTAGACTGGTTGTATTCGCCTGTTTTGGTGGCACAGGAAAGGCAGAAGTTCAGGAATATCCTGGATGAAAAGAACAAGCAGTACCACCAGAAGTTTATAAAATCGGTGGGAGTAAAAAGCTCTAATTTACCCTAACAATTTAGAATAATTGTGCTATGGTGAGGTAAAAGAATATTGAAAGTAATTGATGCTATCCCGATCTGGTTTAAGCGTATTTTAACAATCGCAATACTGGTGGGGTTGGTAATATTTATTGGGCTAGGTGCGCTGGCTAAGTGTAGTTCAGTTGATAGCCCACCTAGTGCCAAAACAGCACCCTGGATGATTCAAACCACCTCACGAGTATATTACGCAAAGGAGTTCAGGTTAGCGGGTAAGGTTCCTGAAATTAGAGGCTATTGGACACTGGAAGGCAATCGGTATGTGTTTAACGAAAGTGAAAAGACTTTCGATCAGTCAATTTGGGGTCAGGTCAAGGTTGTAAAAAGGATGGTGAATAAATGAGTTCTATAACTTCGTATTTAAAGCCGCTTCTGGTTTTTATAATCGGGTCCGTTCTCAGTTTGCTAATTATGCTATTCTTCCCGGCAATCTACACGGCACAGGTGGGACTATCATCTAATGCTGCTGTCTCATCTGGTGCTTATTGGGGATTGCGGGAAGCAGTCACAAGCACCAGGTTGATTGTATTTCTAGCGTGTGAAGGGATAACTTTATTTCTTACGGCTAAAGTTTGGTTGGCTAGAAAAGACTAATTTTACCCTAACAAATTTAAAGAGAGGTGCTAAAGTTAAATGAATATGAAATCACAGCATGGCTTTACACTCATAGAACTACTGGTAGTGATAGCGATTATCGGGATCCTGGCGGCGATAGTAACGCCTCAAGTGACTAAATATTTAGGGTCTGCTGATATATCCGCTGCCAATACCGAAGCTCACATGGTTCAAAACGCTGTCTATGCTTACATGGCTGATAATCATGGTGCGGTTCCGGCTGATGTTGCCGCCACTGGTGAATTTCTCTCTGATACGCCTCAAGGCACTTATACCGTAGACCAGACCACCGGAGTTATTACAGGCGTGAAGTATCTGGAATTATCCTGGGATGACGGAGAATGGATTAAATGATTGAAGCCTGTTTTATATCTTTAATCATGGCTATCACTGGAGCTGAATTGAACATGGCTGTAATTGCCGCTAATGGTGGTATGCCTGTTAAAGAGATTCCAATGGCTTATGATCGCTGGATTGCACTAACCGAAACGACTAAATTTCCCTATTTAGGTGACGTTTTACCTTTTTATCTGTCAATCGGTGATGTTCTGATGTTTGCTTCCATAGCGATATTCCTAATTTTAGTAGCTAGAAATGAGGTGGTCAGATGGCAAAACTCAAAAAGCTAAGAATTATTCTACCGATATTATTAGTTTTAATAATGGCTATTTCGATGTTTCCGACTGTGCCAGTCTATGCGGATTCGGTTGATTTGTACTGGAAAGGTGGTTCGGGGAACTGGTCGGACACTACTCATTGGGCTACGATTTACACCACTGGAACGGCTGACTTTGTGAATGGTGATGCCACAGTGGAAGGTGCGGGCGGTTGTAGCTGGACTGGCTTAACCGGATATATCCGAGTAGCAACTTCAGGAACTTGGTACACAATCAGCTCTATTACAGATTCAGATACACTTGAAATGACAGGCACTTTTGCAGAATCTAGCACTGGTGCGGTATCTTATGTGATTGCCAAGACTGGCCACGCAATACCCACAAGCACGAATAACGTATATTTTAATATTGGGTCTGGTACGACTTCTTATACTGTGAGCCAAAATGAATCAATAGCTTATTGCCATGATTTTACAATAGTAAATCCGTCATCAGGTGTTGCAAGTTTTGGGGGGGCGGGTTATTTAATTCTTAAAATATATGGTAGTTTGTCTGTTGGCTCAGGAGTAACCTGGTCTAGTAATAGTGGCATTCAGTTCTACGCAACCACCTCAGAAACTATTACAACTAATGGCGTTACCTTAATGAGTAGCGGTGGGAATCCCACTATGATATTTTACGGAGTTGGAGGTAGTTGGCAATTACAAGATAGTCTGACAGTCGGGACTTCGACAAGTAATTTGACAATATGGAATGGGTCATTAGATACAAATGGTAAAACTCTTACCATCGCAGGGAATATGCACAACGATCAATCTGGCACAAGTGCTTTAACATTAGGTGCATCAACCGTTAATGTAGGCGGGGATTGGATTGGCACTCAATTAGATACCTTAACCGCTGATACATCAACTATTAATGTGGCGGGTGATGATTTTATAGGTGCTGGTAAAACTTATTATAACGTCAATATTTCAGGTACTACCAAGACAATCACAGGTGCAAACACATTCAATAATTTAACCTTAACAGGAACAAGCACAGCCGATGATGAAGTTGGTATAGGTGCAAACCAGACTATCACTGGCACTTTTACCACTACAGGTTACTCAGCCAGCCGTAGACTACTGGTTAAATCCGGCACACTCCATACCGCTAGAACAATAACGGCAGCCACAGTTTCAGCTTCTAATACTCTATTCAGAGATATAACTGGAGCTGGTGCGGGTAGCTGGGACTTATCGTCAAGCACAGGCGTGGGCGATTGCTGCGGTAATACCGGTATCACTTTCCCGACTGGTATAAGTGTTTATGCGGTTGACTGGATAGGGAATGGCAACTTCTCAGATTCAACTAAATGGAGTTCGACTTCTAACGGCACTGGCGGTACTGGCAGGGTTCCGCTTCCACAAGACACAGCGATTTTCGATGACCATTCTATGCAAATAAATGGCGTGATTATCACGTTCGATACTTCCCATATCTCAGGCTTGAACACGGTTTACACCACTCGCAACCCGCAATTTACCGGCACGATTGCATACTTCTATAACTCTATAAACTTGGGAACCTGTATTTGGGATGTGCAAACATCATTTTATATGCTCGGTGATGGAGCGCAAACTTTAAGCGGTGATTTCTCTTATGGCACGGATAATCTCTATATTGACACGCAGGGCGGTTCGATTACTCAGATAGGGGATTTAACCGTAGCCGGTACAATTTATATGCAAAGTGGCGTTTGGGACACCGGAGAATATGATATTACCGCTTACGTTTTTGATTCAGCCACGACCACTTATACCCGCGCTTTATGGATGGTTAATACTGATTTTACCTTAACCAGCACAGGCACAAAATGGAATGTAGCCAGCACCAATCTTAATATTGACTATGCGGGTTCTGAAATTATTTTGACTAACTCCACGTCTACAGCTTGTACTTTTGCGGGCGGTGGTATGACCTATAATGACCTCACGATTGAAGGTTCTGGAAATTACAGCACGACTTTAACAGGCGCAAACGTATTCCATACTTTGACTATTGACCGAACGCAGGCAGCTAAGACTTTGGCTGGAGCGGTGACAGCTACGATAGACCATATGTACATTCCGGTTTATGGTACAAATACTGTTACCATTACCGATACTGATTTTTCTAAAACTACTGGCTTAGTCGCATCTGATTATTTGATACTAACCAATTCAGCGGCAAGTGGTGGAGCTACATACTTAGCAGGCAGTCATTCAACTGATACGCAAGGAAGCACAATAGTAACAGATGGCGGAATGGAAACATGGGTTTCAGCATCGCAATTAACTAACTGGACTACGCCTTTTGGTGGCACTAATGCAGTTGCCAGAAGTACGGATAAAATAGCGGGTACTTATGCAGCTCAATTCACTGGTGGTAGTACAGACCCTAGAATGGCTAGGCAATCAATGTCCCTTGTTTCCGGTACGACTTACACAATCACGGCCTGGATAAAAAGCGTATCAGGGGGAACTACTGTGAACTGGAGATTCGCTGATTTAAACAGTAGTTCAAATAGTACAATTACAACATCTTGGGCGCAATATACATTCACCGTAACTTATTCTGGCACGTCTGGAAGTAAAACTGTTGACCTTAATAATGGAACCGTGAGCAGTGTTTTATTAATAGATAGCGTGAGTATCACTTCAAGTTCTAACTCTGGATGGTCATTTACGGATGCAACAGCTCCAACAGTATCAGCAGCGGCGGCCTCTTTAACGACTAGAACAACCGCTAACCTTAATGGCTCACTTGATAATCTTGGAAGCTATACCAGTGACGGTGTTTACATCTACTTTATTTATGATACGGTGGCTATAACCAGCTTAACACAGTCTACGGCAACCACGACCACACCAGACCACTACACTACAACCGGAACTAAATCCGAAGGCATTACAGGCTTAACTTTGAATACGACCTATTATTATAAAATGGTCTGCGTTTATAATTCTACTTCTACGGTTTACACAGACGATACTACATTCTTAACTTTAGGCGCACCAACGGTAACAACATTAGCAGTACCAACAAGCACCATTGAAGATACCACAGCTACACTATATGGGGAATTATTAAGTTTTGGTGATTACGCCTCAGTCTATGGCTTCTTTTTAGTCGGTACTAAAACTCAGGATTATGATTTAGGAGGAACTTTCCCAAGAACAGCCTTTAATTCTCCTGATGTTGGGACTTTCCATTTTGATATGACAGGTTTGACTAGCGGTGTAACCTATTATGTTAAAGCAGCAGTCCTCTATAATGACGTTCAATACGCCTACGGTACTGAAGTCAGTTTTACCACAGTGGAAGCACCTTATATTGGCGGTGGTGGGAGTACATCTATTCTAGGTGACAATCCTTTGATGCCTGTTCAGATGTACACCGAATTAGACGTAAGCAAGGTTCCCGGGGGAGATGCAATTAATGATATTCTCAACGATGCTGGACTGACTACAACCGCTTCTAAAGGCTTGTGGTGGTTTCCGTTTATATTCGGATTTATCGGGATATTGGCACTTTTGGTTTACGGTTTGACAGTTAAAACAGGCGGGCAGGGATCTGAATTATTAATGTGCATTGTCATTGAAGCGGGTTTGATATTCTTTGGAATATTAGGTGCGACAAATACTTCTAGTTTAATTCCTTTGTGGCCTATGTTCTTGTTTCCTTTGCCTGCCATAGCCTTGATCTTTTCAAAGAAACACTACGGTTGGGGGTAAAATATGCTGAAGAAAATTATTAGACTTTTAACGGTGGTCCTGATTATCGGGGTGTTTCTGATACCAGTTCCGGTTTCAGCTTACACGGACCAGCCTAGTCCTACTCCAACTTTTACTCAGATTGGAATTAACCGTAATCTGATAAAATCCAATGACGCTTTGATTTATGGAATGTACGATATTCCTTATTCGTCTGTACCATCCGCAACCGCAGACCAGACTTTTACTCTTAGCGTTATGAACTCAGGAAAGACTACCACTTATGGTTCGGTAGCACCTTATGTTTACCACAACAACGGTTACGGCAAGGGCATAGTGGCATGGTATTTCTCGGAGCCGTCCTTCACCTGGAGCAGCACTTTATATGTTCGTATCGGTGAAATTGACAGCCAGTTTGCTTCTCCTGTTGATACGGACGTTCAAATAACCAGCGGCAATTATTCAACTAAAGTCACGCGTCAGGACAATATTGATGAAGTGGAAGCTAATATACAAACCATAGGCGGGCTTCTGGAGACTGAATTTGGTATCGACTTCTTTACCACTTACGAAGGCAATACCGTTCTAACCGATGCTGGTCAGACTTATTTGATGGGAGCTATTCACGGCCTGCAAAGCGTAGCACCTGGATTATTCGCCATTCAGCAAGGTATTGACGTTACCACTCGGCAATACACCACAGCCAACTTTGACAGCTATCAAAACAGGTTTCAAGGTACATGGGTCGGTGATGCTATGGATGCCGGTGGTGATATGCTAGGCATGGGCGGTAATACCTTTATGATGTTTGTGGTCACTCTGCCTTTGATAATTGGAGCTATCATATTCACTTCTCTTAAATTCCGAAAGACGGAACCCGGGCTAATTCTGGCCTCTCTGTTTATGATTATGGCTGCAATCATGGGCTGGATGCCAACGGCCTTATTCGCTACGATCTTCCAGTTATTCGCAATCTATATCGGCTACCTACTGTTTTATGCTCGGTCAGGTGATGCGCTCGGTCATCGCCTGCTTAGTTTTTCAGCCTATTGCTATCTGGCTTCTGCTTTAATCTGTGTGATACTGGAGGGGACTTATTTTGGAAAGGATGAAGCTGGAATCTTTAACGGTTTAGGTTTATTCACAACTTACAACTTGCCTATAATCGGTCACGTTCCAGCTTTTAATGTAGACTTCTTATCATCGGTGGGTAAGATTCTAACTTGGGATTACTCATTCTATTCCGGCAGTTACGTTATTCTGCGCTGGCTCTGGTTCGGTATCTTATCACCTGGAATTATTTGGGGATTCGTCCAGATATTCATTGGATTACTACCGACTATCATATCAATATTCAAGCCATCACTTTCGTCATTCTTAAAATAAAAAAGTACCCTAACAAATAGAAAAAAATGTGATATGGTAGATATATGATAGATAGAAGAGCCAATATATTAAGCAAGGTAATTGACAAGATTGAGGAAGTCGAGCGATCTGGTCAAGGGGAAATTAGGATACTGGTAAAAAATCACTCAGTCTTTAAGGTGGATAAAACAATAAGTGAGATATTCCAGCAAGCAGATTAATTAATTAGCTGAAGAGTAGAACCTAGTAGGCAGTATATCCGAGAAATCGGGTAGCTGCCTTTTTATTTAAAAAAACTAAGGAGGTTAAAGATATGACATTAAAACCATATTACATCGTAGTAGCAGGGACTAAGGCAACTGATTATTCGGACAAAGAAACTGCCGTAAAGAAGGCACTAGCCGCCAAAGAAAAGGGCAAAGAGGTGGAAATAACAAAAGGGACTCCTACGGCTGAAGGTAAAAAAAGACATGACATTGCACAGAAAATGGTAGAGGCCGGAGTGCCATTAAGTGAAATAAAAAACCAGGTTAAAGTGGGCGGTTACTATAAATTAACCAGTGTAAGACTTCCAAAAGTTAAAGCCCCTAAAATGGTAGCCCCGCACAGATGTAAGCGTGGTGGCGGTATGACCCGCAGGTCTAACCGGTAGGTATTAATCAAGGAAAGAGGGAGTTAAGTCTATGCAGAAAGTAACGGTACTAATCGGGGTCGTATTAGTTATCTGTATGCTTGGTGCAATAATGGCAGCCGTCACAAATTTCCGTGCCTCAACAATAACGGAACCTCATAATGTGACTACAGATGGAAGCACCACTCAGTCAACCGTTGTCCTGGCTAATGACGTTCTGGATGATAGCAAGATTCATATTACGGTAACTTCTTCAGACGGAGACGATGCGCCAATTCCCTTCACTTATACCGCAGCTTCCAACTCTCTCACTATTACCGGACTGGCAACCAGTACCTCAAGAACTTTGACGGTAGTTTATAAGACAGCTTCTCAGGATTCCATTGTAGACACTTTAGCCAAATACGTTCCGGTGTTTCTGATTATAGGGATTATCGCCATCGTAGCTGGTGTTGTTTATACAGGTGTTCAAAATGCGAGAAATCGTTAAATAAAGGAGGTTAAATTTGAAGATTATACGCGGGCCTAAAGCTAAGAAGTTCGGGGGAAAGGTATTTAAAAGATGCGGAACCAGTCCTTCCACTAATAAAAAGGAATTAACAGCATGGGCTAAATTCCAAAAGCGCGTTAATGGGAACACGGTAAAGATAGTCAAGGCTCCGGCTATACCTAGTTTTGAGGCTTACATACGTTCAGATAAAAAAGGGAAATAAGTAGTCGTTCAAAGTGGGAAGCCACTTAGAATAGATTTTAAAAAAGGAGGTTCATTAAAATGGGTGGCAAAAATGGGGGTTTCCTTATGATGATCCTGTCTGTGCTGGGGATCGTCCTCTACGTTACAATGTTCAGCAACATCTTGACCGCATTTGACGATTTGGGGGACTTTGCAAATATAAGCTCCTATATCGCCATGAGTACGGTGGTTAGCATCGCACCTACCGTTCTTTTCCTGGCTGGCATCTTCGGTGCTGGCGCAATCTATGTAGTCGGTTATAAAAAGGCTCAGGCTGCTGGAACCAATGGCTTACTGCTTATGGTCATGGGCGCACTTGAAATCATCCTTTTCGTAACCCTGTTCAGCACCATTATGACCGCTATGGATGTTCTGCGGTTAACCGCTTCCGTAGTTGCCGGTGATTACATCGCCTTCGGCACTGTGGTCACTATCGCTCCTACGGTCCTGTTCCTTGCCGGTATCTTCGCCGGAGCCGCTACCGCCGTTGCTGGTTACAAATCTCGCCAGTCTAAAGGCGCACTAGCCGGATAAACTAAGCCTGATAAAAGCTCCCCTGCGATAACTTCAATGGGGGGCCTTATCAGAGTAATTACAGGAGGTGTAAACAGGTGGGATTTCGGGATATGCAAATCTGGAAGTTCGGTGCATTTAAGTATATCTCAAGTTTATTCAGTTCACCTAAACACGCTTTAACCTGTATTCATGTTGGGGAAGATGGAATAGTATCAAAAAACTCTCTCCCACTAGATACAGGTTACGTTAATTTGGAGACTATCCGTAAAACGTGGAAGGCCATTCAGCAGGTTATGACACACATTCAGGGTGTGGATGAACAGGTAATGGTTATCACTGATCGCTCTTATATTCCTGACAATCCTAAGCGCAAGCTCACACAGAAAGAACGCTCTGAATTAGTCTCACTTGATGATATGGCAGACCTGGAATATAACGAGGCGTTCACGAAAGTGTCAAAAGAAAATCAGAAGAACGCTAATCTCCAAATGTTACGGACAGTCTTATATTTAACCTTCATACTCACGGCTATTATCGTGATAGTGGTTTTAATTAAGTCTAAGTAGGTGAACTATGCGGATAGAAATGTTAATCGGTTTAGGTTTAGGCTTCCTGATACTGGTCGGGTTTGTTGTATGGCACTTTGTAATTAAGAAAAAGCCGGTAATCAGGCAGCAACAAACGCAAGCGGCAAGCACTGGCCTGAAGTCATTAAAGACGGTAGCGGTAAGCCAGTCGCAGACAGCACCAGCCGCGCCAGTGGCTCAAGCTGTACCAGTTGCAGTACCTAAATACCGCGCTATGGTCTGGACTGATTTCGGTATTGTATTTAAAAAGATACCTGAACGGATTGGCTCAGTCTTTTATTGTGACCCTTCGATGCCGGAAAAGGGAGAGCATCTTTGGGTAGTCGAGAAGGTTGAAAACGGTCTGACCAAGTATGAACCATACGACCCGCGTGAGATTCCTATTGTAAGTGAAGAAACACCTGAATGGGCATTTGATTCTATCCACTGTTACGATCTGGTTTACGCGTGGTATAAGAACAAAGCCGATATGTGGGACAAGGTTAATACAGTCCTGATTGGACTGTCTATCGCTGGCATGGTGCTGGTGTGCCTGGTGGCCTTAGACAAAATATCTAAATGAGGTATTAAGAATGGCAGACTTGGAACTCGGTAAAAATAACGGTATCTTCCGCAAGATGTCTAACTCCAATCTATCCAAGACATTCGTCACGGCTGAAGATAATCCTCTGGCAGCACTGGCAAAGACAAGGCTCACAGACCAGAACGATGTTAATAACCTGACCCGCTTACTATCCTGGTGTATGCGCCACAAGGTTCAACAGGGTTTGGATGATATAACTGTAAGTCTAGTAGGCCGGACGGCTATCGGTGGCTTTAACTTATCACTGGCAGCACAGGTGGAGACTGGTATTATCTCTCCTGAAGCTATGGGCGTACCACTTTCAAGACAAGCCTTACAATCTTTAAGACAGGAAAACGAGAGCAAGCAGAAGCGATTACAGCAGATGGAGGCATCAGGACATAAGATAGATTAACAACAACAGGCACGGAGCCGATTCTTAGTATATTTCACAATTCTAATTAATATCTCTCTTAAAGGAAATAATAAAAAATGGTAATGACACCAGACAAAGAAGAAGTAAAAACAAAGCTAAAAGAACCACAATTAACCAGCTTGCATGAATCGGTTTGGTGGGAAGAAGATGATCCGCGCTGGAAAATCGCTAATGGCAGTCGCTTATTACCTAAAAAGAATGTATATTATCAACCGGTCAACCTGGCAATAGATTCCTATATATTTGTATTTACCGGCTGGCGTGGTGGCGGTAAGACTACCACAATGACCACCAAAGGCTTACAGGCGCAGTATATGTTTAATATGCGCCTGATTGCTAACTATCCTATTGAGTATCGCCTTAACATGGTTAACGGTTCCAGTAAGATTATTAAAGCCGAACCGTTGGACCTGTACCGCTTGCTATGCTTCGATGCTGATTATAAGAACTGTTTGATACTTCTGGATGAATCGCCTGACATTATTTCCCACATGGCGGCTACCACCTGGAAGAATAGATTAATGAACGTCTGGATTAGGCAGTTAAGAAAAAACCGCAATTCTCTCATGTGTTCAGCGCAACAGTTTGAATTACTGGATAAGTCATTTCGGTGGCAAACCGATATTATAGTTCATTGTGAAGATGCCAGCCGGAAGTATGGCGATCCGTCACTTGCCCGGGGTGAAGTGGTAGAGCTGGAAGTTCTGGACAATTCGGGTATGTGGACAGGTCATACATATATGGAAGAAGAAGCCTATAACCGCTCACACGGCAATTATAAATCTGTTGCCGATACTGACGTTATTTATCCGCGAATACTTTGGGGTGATGGCGAACACCAGCCGGTATTCGACACATACCACCAGCTTGATATTTGGGAATCGCTGCGTAAAGTAGATATGAATATAGGCAAGTATTCGATTGGTGATCCTAAGATAGAAGATGCCAGTAAAGAGGCTTATGAGACAGCAGCGGAGAAGGTGGCTGATATTCTCAATTCTGGTAAGCCGTTCTATAACCAGAAGGACTTTTTCAGAGAAATGGGCGAGGACTTAACCGTTAAGGATAAGAACAAAATAGGCTCTATGCTGGCAGATGCAGGCGTGATAGTCAAACAGACAACAGGTGGTAAGCGATTCTATGACTTTTCCAACTTTGATATTAAGAAATTCATATAATTTACCCTAACTTTTGAAGCTAAAACAGATAAGATTAAAGGAAGTAACAGGAGGTCTCTAAATGAAAAAAATCTGGTTAGCAGTTATCTTAGGTATCGTTCTGGTGGTGGCGATGGTTGTGCCGGTGGGGGCGGGTAAATCTCATAGTCAAGATGAGGGATGGCAATCATTAACCTATTATAAAGACGGCATTTCTTATAATACCTATTATCTAGTTTGGGGATTAGATAATCCCCAAAGTCCAAACCAAACATTTTGGGTTTATTATTCTGATGTTCAAAAAACTAACATATTTATTGGATTTGAACAATGGATGAAAGGTATACAAACTGTTGATACTTTTCCTTATTGGACTTATCCATATCCATCAAAATAAAAAAGGATTTAAAATGAAGGTCATAATTAAAATAGAATTAGCTCTGTTATTGTTGATTGGATTGGTAATATCAACGCCTGTTCCTATTTTCGCACATTTCAAAGTCAATCAACCTTCATATCATCAAAGAAGTCAAGCTATATCAGTTACAACTCTAGGTACTAATACCAGTAAATCTGTAACCGATCCCTGGACTGCTTTCTCATCTATTACTTTAAATACAGGTGACTTTCTTATTCTTTGTTTTGCTACTCAACCAGTTAAAGATTTCGGTTCAGCCCATGCGTACACATGGAATGGTAACGCTATGGGAACAAGTGTTTCTACTGCTACTGCATCTACCTATGGTGATACTGGTATGGCATATTATTATGTTACAACAGGGGGAACAGGAGATGTAGTTATTAACTGGAGTACAGCAAGCACACCATCAGCAGTAGCAGTAACATTATATAAAGCAACTGGTATTGTATCATCATCACCGGTAGATAAAGGTAACTATAATTATGGGGCGGGTACAACTGCTACAACAAATTCAACTGGCACATTAAGTCAATCAGATGAATTAATTATAGCTGTAACAAATGTTTTAGATGAAGTAGACGACGCACATGGTTCATGGAGTACATCTTCTGGTTACGTCTATGGAAATGAACAATTTGCAGCCACTAACGGTAGTGTCGATACTTCAAATATTCAATGTCATTCAGTCGCTATGATAGTATCAGCCACTACCTCTATGCAAGGAAGCGACGGAACTCACGATAGTTCAACATGGTCTGCAAAAATTACAAGTTTTAAAATGCAAACCGCCGCAGCTCCCACCGTCACTCAGCAAGCCTTTTCAAGTGTCTTATCTACTACTGCAACCGCTAACGGCAATATTACAGACGGAGGCGGTTCGTCAATCTCAGAACGCGGTGTCTGCTATAACACCACAGGCTCACCGACTACTGCCGATTCAACTTTCCACGACCACACAGATGCCACAGGTGCTTATACCGAATCAATGTCAACTTTAACAGCAGGGCAGATTTACCATACTAAGATGTATGCCGTAAATACGACAGGTACAGGCTATTCAAGCGAAACTGATTTTTATACTTTACCTGGAAATCCAGCAAGTCTAGCCAGTGGCAGTCAAACCTATGTCACCATAGCGATAACTTGGACACAAGGTACTGGTGGCGACAAGACCATGATTCGCTACAGGTCAGACGGTACTTATCCAACAGGTGTAGCAGACGGAACGCAAGGCTATTTCGATACTGGAACTTCAACAACCATATCAAGCCTTTCAGCCGGAACGACTTACAAAATCAGAGCATGGGCTTATGATTCTGATGGCACGCAATATTCCAATGGTACGACTGATTTAACTCAGGCAACTTTAACCTTTGATATTGTAAACGAGCCAGCCAGTAAAGCGTTTGGGATTGTAGCCACAAGCATGACTTATTATGCGAAAGGTTCCGCGCCTGCTAATCCAGTGGTTGAGGGGAATTGCACTTTCCAACTGGCAAATAATGGAACGTCTGCCATTAAGGTGAACATTCACTCTCATAATTTTTCGGGGGGCGTGGGCTGGAGTTTAGGCACACCGGCAGAGAATACAGCTAGATTAACCGCATATTACGAAGGTCAAAATCCAGCCAGCGGAGTAGTGCTAACGACCAGCGACCAGCAATTTATTGCCAGTTTAGCAGCTTCTACGCATACCCATTGGGATTTCAAGATAGAAACGCCTACTTCAGTCACAGATGGAGTACAAAAAACTACGACAATAACTTTATCGGCGGCAGCACCATGATGGGAATAAACAGATTTAAAAGAATGATGCTTTACTTGATACCACTCGTCACGCTGGTTTTAATCGTGACTTCAATTCTTGGTTTTGCCTTTTCGGTACAGGCTAAGAACGAAATAACCACTCTCAAAACTCGTGTATCTAACCTTGAAGCAGTTACAGCACCGCCTAAACTTTCCGTTCTAGCTGAAGAAATGGGACTGGCTATAAGCGAATCAAGCAATTACACAATCTCAATTTCAAAGCTAATCGTTGAGGAAGTCGGGCTTAACACGATGGTTCGGGCAGAGGTTCACAACAAGAGCAATCAAGAACACACCTACATTATTAATAATAGAGTTCCTAGCCATACTCAAGAAGGCTTTAAGGAAATTAGCCTTGATAGTCCATTCGTGGTTGTGCCTTTGACTGATAAACTCACGATTGATGCAGGTGAGAAAAAGACGGTTGTGATTCTGGTAAGTAAGTTAGACCAGAATCTTGAGAATACAGAAGCATGGGTATCAATTCAACAGGAATCAGGCGCACAGATTCAATCTGAGCTGTGCTTGAGAATATTAATAAAACCCTAAGGAGGTGAGAAAAATGAAAAAGGGAATGAGGATTATTCTACCAGTGCTTACAATCATAGCGGTACTGGCGTTCAGTGTGCCAGCAAGTGCCGCCACGACAGCCGATATTAGCATTACGGCAACGCCAAAATTTCTTTCTTTGACTGTGACCGATTCGGGTTCCAACACATTCGCGGCTGGCAATGTGTCCACGAGTAGCACCTATTGGTATACTTCGGCAGGCTCGGCCATGACTGAACCTGCGATTGATGCGGATGGAAAATTGACTATCACTTCAAATTCTTCAATTTCGGGCAATGTGAAAGTTCACGGACACAATTTTACCGGGGGTGTGGGTTGGACGATTTCAACTACTGTTGGTGCTGATACCGTTGTCGTTGGTGCTTTTAAGACAGGTGATGCCAACAAAGCCGCAGTCTTGAAACTGACTACCAGTGACCAGGAGTACATCCATGAAATGACAGCAGGCGCGCATACTCATGGCGGTATGTACTTAGACACTGGCACTTTTACGGATGGCGTGGGTAAGTCAACAACCGTTACCTATACCATCGAGGAACATACCTAGAGAGATTTAGGAGCCGTGAAAAGCGGTCAATAAGGTGAGTATGGCGCAAGCCTAGACTTAAAATAGGAGGGGAGATGACAAGAAAATTAGGCGCAATAGCTTTAGTGATAGTAACTTTACTATCCTGCTGCGCCTGTGCAGAATTACCACCGGACCAGACTGTTCAAGCTAGAGGCGAAGATGCTACCACTACCGCGCAGACAGTCCAGACGACTACGGCCGTACCAACGGTAAGCGCGGTTAAAGAGGTAAAGTTAGCGGATTCCATATTAGAGGCAGCTATAAAAGACTTCGAGAACAGGCCGGATTGGGGAATTAATTTAAGTAAAATATCTACTAATTATCGGGCGGGAGTAAAGCTGACCGGCTATATCGTTCTCCATAACGGAAGCGATAGCGAAAGAATGGTAACGTTAAGCTGCAAGCCCACCACGACCAAGCTAACCGATAGCACCACTAAAGTATCGTATTCAACCACTCCTGATAAGTTTCAGATGGAATGGGTGGAAATCGGGGATCAGGTGGTACGGTTGAAACGGCAGGAAACTAAAACTGTTGGCGTGTCCTTGCTGGTTCCGGCTGGCACAGACTTGAATCAGGAGTTCTGGTCATTTTATGTTAATGCCGATGGTCAATCAATCAACCAGTATACTCAAAAGTCCATCGTAACCACCGAGGCCAACGACCATACGCTAGAGCTTAAACTCAATCATCCATTATTAAAAGGTGATTTGGCAGCTATCAAGGGGATTAAATCAGACCTTGATGAGACTTTAAAGATTACCAGCTACAATCCGTTAACAGATGTATTGACTATTGAGGGATTCACTGAACTAACGAAACGTAATTTAAGTTTGGACTATGAATGGGGATCTCAAACCACCATTAGCTATAACCAGATTTGGTTTTTGACGATGATTTAATCGAGGCTTAAAGGGAATAATGAATGTCGCGGAAGCTGCTGAAAATATTATTTATAGTCACATTAGCCTTAACTTCGTTACTGGTAGGCACTCAGTTTGTGGCATCGGCAGCCAACATTCAGGAAATGAGAATAGGCTATATCTGGAACCGTCTATTCTCGACAACGGCAGACATAACCATCACGGCAACACCACTTTATGCGATGGGAGAGTTAACAGCCACTTATGTAGACGATACCCATGTCAGATTAGATTGGAGTAAAACAGGTGATGTTGAAAATGTTATTATTCGGGCTAAATATGACGAGGCTCCGTCCAGCATCACGGACGGATACGAGATATATTCGGGTGATGGCATCCAGGCATTTGATACAGGACTTAACTTAAATGAAACATTCTCAACTATTTATTATGTCGCTTACGCACAGGACGAGGGTGGAATAACCCTGGCTGAATCTGAAGCGACAATGGAGAGTCCGCATATGGCTGAATTAAGTACGCAGATTAGCACATTAACCGGAGAGGTAATACTATTAATCATCTTCATAGCGGTAAATGCACTGGCCTTCTGGCAGAGGCATATCTTCCTTTACCTGATGGTAGTTCCGGCTGATGTGATTTACGGATTATATAAAGCCGCTAACGCTACGGCTATTTACGATTCAACATGGGTAATCGGGATAGTGATAGCGATTTTAGGCTTGTTCTGCTTATTCAGGGTGGGTATGAAACTATTTAATAAAGATTATTAGGAGGTGCTGCGATGCCTGGAGGATATGTTAACGGAACTTATGTTTGGGTAGATGAGGGACCGCTTCCGACTGAAGCACCACCGCCTGTATTCGGTACGGTTAGCGGTACTTCTACCATCCCGGGAAATCCTGATTTTAACCCTAGAACACAGAGAACGAATCCTACTGTACCCGACTTCACTCAAGATAATCCTTTCGCTGGTATGTCTAGTGATGCCATAGCGAGGTCAAAAGCCAGTTTCGTTCCTTCCGCTGATAATCCGTTACCACCCTGGGTTGGAGAAAAGGCCGATCCGGAAAAGAACGTGTACTATGACGAGAACGGTAAGAAGGTCACTTTCAAGACAAAAAAAGAGGCGGATAAGTTTGAAGCAAAACTAAATGAGCTATCAAAGACAATAAGTGAAAAGGAATTAGCAAAGAATTATATTAAAACACCAAATGGCTGGATAAAAAAGACGGTATATGATGCCTTGCAAAAGTTGGAGCCTTACAAAACAGGTGGTGAGACTTTAGGTAAGCAGGTTAATCCGGTTACAGGAAAAACCAGAAGTGGGCAAGCCGGAGAAAAGACACAGGAAGGTTATGATATTCACACCTTCATATTAAATTCTAAAAGTCCGGGGGAGGCTTTTAAAACCCTTCAGGATGCCGGGTTTAGTTGGGAAGATATCCAGCAAGCTACAAAATATAATAGCCAGATGGCAAACGATGCCCATAAACAAGTATTAAGTCAATATTCAGCTTCCGGTGTCGCTAAATATGGCGGTGATATAGCCGCAGACATGATTGTGCCAGGTTATTACACATCTAGGCATTGGGACGAGTTAGGCGCTGGTGAAAGGGCAACTTCAATAGTGATTGATGTTATATCTATACTTCCTATTATTGGTGCTGCTGGAGCAGGGGCTAGGACTGTAGCTACGGCAGGCAGAATGGCCAGATTAGGCGGAGCTGCTAAAGGCGTTGGCAGGGAACTTATAGCACAGGTTAGAGCGCCAGTAGATATGATCGCACATCCTGTAGCCACTGTTAAAGGCACTGTGGGAACTGTTAGGGATTTGGGTGAAACTTTATTACATCCTAAAAAGATACCCGAAGCCGTTTTAACTACAAGCAAAGGGACCGTCCGGCTGAGAGTTAGCGAGGCCACAACACCAGAGGAAGCTATGAAAATCCGTGATACCCTTACGGATTTAGCCGCTAAAGGTGAAAAACCATTGGTTGAGATTAACGGCATTAAATACGAGCTGTCACAATCGCCTTTTATGAAAGAAGCTGGTGGCGGAATGGTCCATGCAACGCCAGATATTGAGGTGCTTGAAGGGGCTACAGTTAAAACCAAAGCTGGGATGCCATCTAAAGAGCAAGGGTGGTTTTTAGCAAGTGAACCTGCTACGGGATTCACTGAAAGTAGCGCCTTTGGCAAAGGAAATATTCCGGTCCCAGCTGGCGCTAGTGGGAAAGTGGTTGATATTGGTAAATATAGGCCAAATGAATTAGTCAATCTCGATAAGCGGGCAATCAGACCTTTAAATTTTAACGATGCTAAGAACATACCAACTGATATCTCCCAAGACATATTTGCCTACGTCAAGAAAAATGATGCCGTTCTGTATGGAAGTATGAATGAATGGGTAAAAGTTAAAAATGCGGCCAAGCCTAATGATTTAGACTTAGTGTTTAAAAATGCTGATAAGGCTATCAACGATATTAAGGAGATTGCACAAAAGGCAGGGTATAAGGCGAGAGAAGTCCCTCACGGCGTGGAAATATTTAAAGACGGAGAATGGATAAAGTTAGGTGACATTGTTTCTGAGTCACAACATCAAAAAATGCTACCCTTACCAATGGTAACAAGAAGAATAAATGGTGTAAGGGTGGAAACTCTTGGTAAGCAATATATTGGTCAGTCTTATGGAGCTGTGGACAAGAGTGCTAAAGCGTCCACTAGGGCGAAGAAGCTTGAGACTGCCGCAAACGATGTGAAGAATATCATCAAAGAGTCTGGTATCACACAAAAGAAACCTGGTATGTATGTCATTAACTCTGAATCTGCTAAAAAGACTATCTCCTCTGGGAAGATATTTGACGCAAAAGGGACTGGACCTGTGGTTGAAATGGAAAAGGTGCTACCTGTGGGTGAGAAGATACCAGGAGTCAACCAAAAACTATACACCAGAATCGGACCACAGAAACAAAGGGTTGAAATATACCTAGAAAAACCATTATCAAAAACACAAATTCTCAAACTTAAATCATTAGGTTTAATTGAGGATTTTAAAGCTCCATTCAAACCCGCTATCGCAGTTTCCAGTGATATGGCTGGACTTGATTCTAAAGGTGTAAAAGCGTTAGTCAATGCACTTGATGAATCAGATAATAGGGCTGTTGGTAGGGTATTAAGCCGCTCCGAGGATGATATTTTAAGAGCGGGCGAGCGATCTGGCCAGATGGCTGGACGGACAACCAGGGCAGCAACACGACAAGGCGAGGTAAATAGAACTGTACCCGATAGGATAAGACCTGCATCGAGAACAACAAATGTTGATAGGGCTACAGCAAGAAGGGAAGTTGATAGACCTGCAAATTCCAGAGTTGATACTTCCAGAGTTGATACTGGCAGGGTGGAGGCTACCAGAATTGACCCAACTAGAATTAACCCCGAAAGAATAGAACCCGGGCGTGTTGACCCACCCAGAATAGACCCACCACGCATAGACCCGCCTAGAATAGACCCGCCACGGATTGACCCACCAAAAGTCGATCCACCAAGAGGTGATCTGGTTAGTGATGCTAAATCCGATAAATCCTATGAACCTACAGCCGAAGAAATTAAGAATAGTACAGCTATCAAGATGGGAATTGGCTGGTGGTTAAGATTCCCCAACGGTAAGCTGAAATTTTACAAAGAACTTCCCCCAGGAGTTGAGAACGTCAAAGCTGGTAAAGGTTCCGCTTACGCTTCCGTGCAGACAGTAGCGGGCAAACCTATTGAAGCAGAGTTTAAGATAGGTGCTATGAACGTCATTTTAAAGAAGCCCACGCATACAGCAGGCAGCAGGGCGGTAGAGTTCAAACCGGATGGCAGAATGGGTACGCCTAGAATGATTAAGGGCGTTGGCATGACACGCAGAGTTAGAACCGGAAGGATTCAGAGAAGAAAATGAGGCTTTTTAGAAAACACACTTTTCAGAATGACTTAAAGTTCTGGTATTCTGTGAACCATAAGAAGTATCATAGGGTTTATAAGAGGCTTAACCAAAGTAGTATATTTCGTTAAGTTTTGAAAAGTTTAGCAAAAACCGCCAGTTTTGGAGGAAACACCAGAAAAGGCGGTTTTTCTTTACAAAATACCCTTCTGTATAGGCATGATTTTTATTTGATGGCCTCTAATTGCCTCAAGGTGGCACGGATTAGTGTCGGGGAGTGGTTTAGATAGGTGGTTAGATGTTATCATTCCTTATATTTTCTAAAGTTATACCTATCGCTAACATGGCACACCTTCCATAATCAACGTCATCCTCATCACCCTCTATAATCCACCATGCACAAAGATTCCCCTGACAAGAATTAGTGGGGCTATCGGAATTATTCATTAAGAACGGACAGACTTTCTGTTTAGTAAAACTAGACACCTTACCTTCCATATTCTCTTCTCCTCTAAAAAGGAACATTATTAACTATCACTAAAAACTACAAATTTTCAGCATAAACCCCCGCCTTTCTAAGACCCCCCCTTTTTTGGCGCGGGGTTTTATCCTTTCCACGTTTTCCAACTTTCGGATTATCCCTGATTGCTTCCCTGGTCCGTTCACTGATAATATTCCTTTCAAATTCTGCGAAAGCTCCGATTATTTGCATTTGCAGTTTTCCGGCAGCGGTTGAAGTATCTATGTTTTGGGTAGTGGCGATAAAACTAACACCTTTCCGGTTAAACTCATCGAACAAAGACAGAACGTGTTGAAGTGACCGGCCTATCCGGTCCAACTTAGTAACCATGATGGCATTAAACTTCATTTGGCGCATATCCTTCAACATTTCGTCAAAAGCAGGGCGGGAAGTCTTAACACCAGAATATCCGGTGTCCATGTAGACTTTAAATACTTCAGCACCTACGCGCTGGCAGTATTCCCGGCAAATTGTTTCCTGAGTTGTTGCATCCTGCTCATCCGTACTAACGCGGGCATAAATGGCAACTTTCATTATTTCTCCTTACTTAAATCGTCAGAGCCAAAAGCAATTAATGATAAACCAAAAAGCACGAATAGTATTATTGATAATGTCACAATATCACTACTTAGTTTCGCATGTGGAGCAAAATAATCTAATACAGACCACGTTATACCCATTGACACCATAACTACTCCCATAATCATTTTTGTCACGGCATCCTCACCCTATTCTCATTCACCCAAACTTCACCCGCTCCCGCCACTGGCTTAACCTTGTACCTTATGCAGCCATAGACATTCTTAACGTCCAGAATCTTAACCTGGACTGTCAGGCCGTCAGGTTCGTTGATTGTCGCTATTTTTCCTAGATTGACTTCGTATTCACTGAGCTTCATTTATTTAACCTTCCTTACCTGCACTTATCCAAAATATCTCTAAAAAGTAAATTGGCACTTTCCTTGTCCAGAAACGGAATACTGATTATTAAATTGTAATCTCCCTGAAAATAGCCTTCTGATACCTCAAGGTTAGCATAGCGATTATGGAGCTTACTAACCGCTTCGTCTGTTAGCTTGACCTCATGTGGTCGGTTTGCCTTACTCATTTATACCTCTCTATACCTATTATTATTAATTATAGTTGTAACTATTGCTATTGTCAACAGGGATAGGGCAATCTTTGAAAATGAGTTTTACTGGCTGCTTACAATAATCACATCATTATCTGATGCGGGTCTGGTCAGCGGTATATCAGTCTTTACCTCACTATGAGTAAAGCCGTCATAATAAGCTGAAGCCATAATATATAGGCTTTCGTTAGGTACATTGCCGTCCAGCAGGACCTTGCAGCAATAATCGAACGTGGCATCCCAGGCGGTTCCAGGTGGGAATCCGATGTCATTAAGGATGTTTTTGATTCTAATATTGGTTAAGATCATCAAGTGTTACCCCCCCCCGCAAAAATTTTAGTGTTTTGATTATACCATACCAATTCTCACGAAATCCTCACTTTTTTTGTTAAGGTTTATTAATATTTGGTTAATCTTATTATATCACACTAGACAGTATTGGCAATAAAAAGGCAATAACTTTTTTGTGAAAAGGATTTTTAAAGATGTTGTTTTTTACTGTGTTTGAGGCTAGTTGAATGGATTTAGTTCTTTTTGATGTAGTCTCAGACTTCTTATGTTATGGTTTTCAAGACCGCTACCATAAACCGCTCGGACACCCATCCACGAGGCTAAATTAAGATTCTATTATGATTATAAAGTGCTAAAGGGCAATAAAAAGGCAATAACTTAAAAGTCCTTAAATGCTTTATCAAACGCCTCAGCTGCGTGCGCCTGCATACCTTTGACGATATGGCTATAAGTATCAAGTGTGATTTGTATACTGGTATGCCCTAGCCTTTCCTGTACCACTTTCGGATGTACTCCCTGCTTCAATAAGATACTGGCATGGGTATGACGTGCATCATGTAAACGAATAAGTTTTAGTTTAGCAGTTTTAGCTAGTAACGTCCATGCTCGGGTCGCTGTGTTCGGCCTGATCGGTTCCCCGCTATCCAGTTTACAGAATACCAAAGTATCACCGTCAAATTTAACTCCTGTCTTAGCGCAAATAGCTTTACACTTCTCATAATACTGTTTTGTCACTTCTAAAGAATTAGGCGTAAACTCAATCGTTCTAACACTACCGGCTGTTTTAGGCGGTCTGAGAACGAATGACTGGTCCGTCTTTTGTTGCAGGGAACGGTTGACCGATAATACCTTACCTTCAAAGTCGATGTCTCCCCATTTAAGCCCTAACAGTTCAGAACGCCTTAGTCCTGTAAATAACACTAAATGAAACATGGCGTAATAGTTTGAATCTTTAGCAGTTGCCAAGAATATCATAACCTCTTGAGCAGTCCAGACCTGCATTTCCGGTTTAGTTACCCTGGGCGGTTTAACCAGGTCAATGACATTTCTGGTCACTAATCCCCACTCTATAGCCGTTTCCATCGCTTTATGCAGCATGGTATGAAAGTGGACTACGGTTTGCGCGGATAACCCTTCAGCCAACTTATCAGAATAGAACTTTGAAACGTGAGATTTATTTAAAAGTCCGATACGGTGTTTTCCGAGGACTGGCTTAACATGGTTGTTTACGTTCATTTCGTAGACTTCGGATGTTCTGGAGGCGAGGTTTGGCTTAACGTAATCTTTAACCCATTTATCCAAAAAGTCACTCAAGGTCAGTTTGCCCGGGTTGGTGTAAGTGCCATTCTCTATTTCATAAGCAAGCTGTGTTCGGCGCTTGTCTGCCTTAGTCCAGGTGCTAAAAGTCTCCCAATGATACTTGTATCGGCCTTTATCGTCTTTTTCTCCGGTGGGGATTGCCAACCGGTAGGAATTACCGCGCTTGATGATGGAGCCAGCCATTTTACAGGAGCCTGAGTTTTCTAATCAGTTCGCGCATTTCTATTTCTATTTTTTCAGCTTCCATTAATAATTCTTGCTTTGATGGTATTTGTTCTTCTGGCGATTCCATTGTGAAACCGGCAGCGGTAAATAATAATTTCGGGGGGACATTCAAGGCCGCAGCTAACTTGGTTAAAGTTTTACCAGATGGATTTATTTGCCCCACGTTTTCAATAGCGGTAATGGTTTGTCTTAAAACACCTGATTCCCTTTCAAGGTCTGAATAATTCCATCCCTTAGAAAGTCTTAACTCCCTAATCAGCTTACCTAATGGGTTAGAAATTATCTCTTCTTCCATAAATCGCTATCCATTTTTTACTTTCCTTAACTACATTATGTGTGAAAGTAACAAATATTACAAAAACGAATAGGATATGCAATTCTACACAACAAAATGTAATACGAATTACTATTTCTATCTGTATTTAACTGCCATTAACTTTGTAATTCGACTTCCTTATTGTAATAATAGTTGCATGACTAAGAAATATTCAGGACTTAACGAAGCAGCGCAATTTATGAAGGAACTGGAAACCTATCGCAGATTGGAGGGACTAACTAAAACAAGTTTTTGCGAAATGCTAGGTATTAAACGCGCATCTTATGAAAATTACCTAGAAAGCCCTGATAATCTACCGATTCCAGCTTGGATGGCTGGAGTAATCAGGAACTTCCCTAAGAAAGTCCCCGAAATGCTGAAAATCATTGAAAAGAGGCACTCCAATGGTCATAAGTAAGGCTGTCATGGATTCCACTGAACTAGCCCAGGAACTCGGAGTAAAACCAAAAACCATTATTAGATTAACCAAAGCTGGTAAATTCCCATTCGCAATAGATATTGGATTAGGCAGCCATGCAAATTACAGGTATTCGATTCCAGGCTTTAACGCATGGCTGAATGAAAAGAAAAATAAAAAAGAAGGAGGTGGGATATAGCAGGGGATAACTCTAAAAGTCGCTGGAATTAACTGAAGGAGGTTTTTTAACAAATTAATAATTCCCCATCGTTTACCCAATAATCCACAAGTATTTCTTTCACCGAAACAGCCCTGGTCGTGACACGCTGGGGCTGTCTGAGAGGAAATTAACTCCGCTGAATGAGGTGTAAAATGCCAGAACAATTAAAGTTAGACGATGCCATGAGGTTTACTGGTCCTGATAGATGGAAAGGGGAAAGTGTATTCATCTGTAACGGCAAAGGAATAATCACTAAGGTTTGGGAGCCGGATAAATCAGGAATTAGCAGAGTTACCTTTCCATACATTATTAATGCTTCAGATGTTCCGAGTGGATTTACGGAGTAAAAAAGAAATAGCCGGTAGTTCTAGCTACCGGCAAGGAGGAAAGGAAGATTGGACAATGATTCTAAAGTAATTCTATCCACAGAAAAGCCACAAGTCAAGGATGAACCCAAAAAGATTATCTGGTTCTACTCGCCAATTCCAGGGCATGAGAACGAAAGGATAGAAAAATTATGAGCCAGACATTCTTAACTACCTTAGTTGGAGCATTAGTTTTAACCGAATATGTGGTGCTGTTTTCGTACTTATCAAAATACTTTTAAGGAGATAAACATAATGCAACTTTTTGAAGCAATCAATCAGGCTAAAACGACTAAGCGCAGTTATACCTTTATTCTGGCATCAACCGCAAGGGATTTACCGGATAAATTGGAATGGTTGAAAGGCGCGTTAGGCGATAGACCTATCACGGAAATCATGGCTGTGTGGAATAAGAATTAACCATGACATTATCTATCTTAGTAAAGATAACCTTTTACATAATCGCATTAGAGATTGCGAGAAATTCCACTTTAAAGAATAAGGAGAAACAACTTAAATGACAACGGAATTAGATAAAAGAGATACCACTATTGTAGAACAAGTCGTCATGCACGGAGATTTATCGGAACTGGCTCCGGTTGACAGAGTGGCATATTACGCCAGAGTTTGCGAAAGCCTGGGACTGAATCCATTAACCAGACCTTTTGAATATATCAAACTCAATAACAAACTAACGCTTTATGCCCGCAGGGATGCCACAGACCAGCTCCGCGCTATCAAGAATGTATCAATCCAGATAACTAACCGTGAATTAATTGACGGTGTATATGTGGTCACGGCAAAGGCAACAGTTGGTGATCGCCAGGACGAAAGCACCGGAGCCGTAGACATCGGCAATCTGAAAGGCGAGTTTCGGGCTAACGCCATGATGAAAGCTGAAACGAAAGCAAAACGCAGGGTTACTTTATCAATAGTCGGATTAGGCTGGCTGGATGAAACCGAAATAACCGATATACCGAGAGAAGCAGTCCGGGCGGTTAATGTTGACAGCTTAACCGGAGAGATACAGGAAACTATCATACCAGCACTAACACCGCCACCAGCAGCAGTCCAGGAAGTCACAGAGCATTGGTGCACTGAACATCAAACAGCATGGTTTCGGAAAGGTAATATGCGGAATTATGCTCACCCGATTGGCAATAGTGGTAAATGGTGCGCTGAACCTGTCAAAGAAGAAAAGCTCTTTGAGGTGGCTTAAATGTGCCAACATCTTCACAAAGAATATTCAAGTCCAGACCGTAACGGTTACGCCACTGAAACCTGCCTAATCTGCGGGATTGTCTTAAACAACCATTATCCAGCTAGAGACTTTTTATTCAGTGACTGGTCAAGAGACAGAATCCGCAAGCCGGTTAAAGCTGAACCAAGACCGATGATGCCATCTTTACAACCGTATTTTCAGGATAGGATGAGGTAATTATGCTAACTCACCTGTCTTTATTTTCTGGAATAGGTTGCTCTGATTTAGCGGCTGATTGGGCTGGATTTGAACCTGTAGCCTTTTGTGAAATTGATAAAGACTGCCAGAAGGTGCTTAAGAAACACTGGCCTTCAGTACCGATTATTGAGGATGTGAGAAATGTTACGAGAGAACGAGTTATTGCCTACACCGAGGGCGGGCAATCCTGNGAGCAGGCCGAACGGCAAGGGTGGGAAGATATTAGCGGAAGAAATAAGGCTACTTCCAACACCAACAGCAACGGATTACAAGGGCAGGGGGCCGAACTCCAAACAAGTAGGAATAGACAATTTTTTCAAGACAACGGATTTAGACTCACTCTCTTACACGCAGGAGTACCATGCCAGCCAGCTAGTGCAGCCGGAAAGCGCAGAGGCCAGGCAGATGACCGTTGGCTCTGGCCGGAAGCTATCCGAGTCTTATCAGAACTTCAGCCCACTTGGGCGGTGTTTGAAAACCCTGTTGGAATCGCCAGTCTGGTCGAACCCTGCGAGGCTTTTTCGATGGGAAGTGAAACCGATCAAGCAGGTGATGGTGTCCTCTCAGTCGAGCTTTCTAACATCATCTCCGATATTGAAAAAGAAGGATACGAAGTCCAGCCGGTTTCTATTTCAGCTGCAAGCGTTGGAGCGCCCCATAAACGACAGCGAATCTTTATTATTGCCCACTCCATCAACTCAGGAAGTGGAGCATCCAGAAATGGAGATAACGGAAACAGGGAGAAGGTTGTCGAAGAACGAGGACAATTCTCACAGTATTGGTTTAGCAGATACAGTGAGAATCGGTCTACTCAGAACTCCCGATGCGAATATGGAACGAGGGCCGAGGTCAACAGAGAATTTGATAGAGAGGTATCAAGTCAAGAAGATGCCACTTTGTTTGAACGACCAGTTAGCAATGATGAACAAGGGCTTAATCCCGACTCCGATGGCAACGGAAGCCAGACAAGGTTATCAGAACCGGAACAACGGAATGAAGGGGACTCAGGAATCATTAACAACAGTCCTGAGAAACGAAACGGGTGGTCAGAAAACTGGATTGAAGTTGCAACCAGGCTTTGTACTCTGGATGCAGGGACTCCCACTGGATTACTTGGATTAAGCAGGGTTAGCAAGTTAAAAATGTTAGGAAATTGCAATCCACCACAGATGTATTACCCGATTTATAAAGCAATTTATGACATTGAAAACCAGTCAATTCACGATGGGTATCCCCAAGCATACCCATTCTGCGGAGGTGTAAATGGTCACTCAAACCAAAGACATAGATTTGCAAATACGCGTGATGAATACACTTAGAGTTGGCAAGGAAAACGCTCTTAAAATGCGTGAGATTCGCCAAATTATTGGAGTAAAAGACGAGAGGAAAATTAGAGACAATATTCTTGATATGCAAAACCGCGGAGAATTAATTGTCTCTAATTCCACTCATGGTTACTGGTACGCTGAAAGTTTTGAGGATTTTGAGTAATACGCTGATTTTATCCATTCATATATCGGTGATATGTCTCATAAATTAAAGGTTATGGGGCAGGCAGCTCATAATCGGTTTGGTAAATGCTATCAGATACCGTTGGAGTTGAAATGAATAATCAACTGGAACTAGCAGAGGCAACCACGCAAGCTGAGGAAGTCTTACTCGGAGCAATCCTGATTGATTCCTGCGGTGACGGTACTAACGAAGCCATTAAGAAAGTATCTGCTATTGTCGAGCCGAAGGATTTTAGGGGTTGTATTGTCAGTGATCCGCAGGAGCGTTGGGTATGGCGGGCAAGGTTTTTCTATGTTATGACTAAATGCTCACTTCCGCCTCATGTGGTAAACCTGACCAACAAGCTAACCGAATTAGGCTTACTCCAAAAACATGACGTACAACTCATGGCGCATTGTGTTTCTCTAGTTCCATGTTCTTTAGATTATCTCCACTACGCAAAGGCTGTAAAAGATTACTCAATTCAAAGGCAGGTTAAATATTGGGCTGAAAAAGGCAATCTCCAAAAGATAAATGAACTTACTTCTGTGAAAATCAGAAAAGGATTTGAGATAAATTATGAGCAATCCTAAAATTACGGATATTGTTGGTGGTTATGATTTTTTATGGGATGCCGAAGCAGTCCAGATTAGAGTTAGCCGGATTCATGCTAACGGTGACGGAAAAATAACTGGAGAGATACTGGTAACTACTTCAGCTCCAGGATATTCGCCACACTTACACCAAGCTGCTTTTAATTTCCTATCCAGCACAACAAGGAAACAATTAGCGAAGCAGCTTAAAGAGGAATACGAAACCGATTGGGATAATATCCTTGAGCAATTATGCGTCTATACCAGTGAACGAGTGCGGAGAGGGGAGCCGGTAGAGGATATAATCGCAACCGGAGAAAATATCGAACCGCCAAAGTATATTCTGGAGCCTTACATTATTGAGAATTACCCGAATGTCTTTTTTGGCGACCCGGGAAGTTTTAAATCCACGATGGCAGTCGTTGTCATGGCTTGCGTGGTCCTTCCGTGGTATGATAATCCACTACACTTGAAAACACCCAGTAAACCAGTCAGGACTTTGTTCTTGGATTGGGAAACGGATTCCGCTACTGTAGCATGGCAATTATCCTGTTTCCAGCGTGGCATGGGTACACCAGCTATACCAATTAAATACCGCAGGTGTTCTCTACCGCTTCACGCAGACGTTGAGCAAATCCAAAAAGCTATTGCCGATAGTGAATCTAAGTTAATCGTCATAGATAGCCTGGGGCTTGCCTGCGGGGGAGAATTGAACGAAGCAGGCGCAGCAATCCAATTCTTTACAGCACTAAGACAACTCAAAGTCACTTCACTGATACTGGCGCATACCTCAAAGGACAAAACCTCAAGCAACAAGTCTATTTACGGATCGGTATTCTTTGAAGCGCAAGCCCGCTCTGTTTGGCATTTACGAAAAAGACAAGAGGCCGGAGAGGATGAATTAGACTTGGCGTTAAAAAACACGAAATCCCCGCCATTCCGTAAAAAGTTTGCAGATATGGGTTATCACGTTTCTTTTACTGATGATTCGATGGTGGTTAAGACTGAGGACCCGCGCGAAGTGGCTGAGTTCTTAGAAACAATGGGTACACAATCAAGAGTTTTAGAGTTATTAAAAGAGGGAGCTAAAAATCCGGCTGCGATTGCTAAGGCACTTGATTTAACAGAAAACAATGTTCGTGTTGTTATCAGTAACTTAAAAAAATCTAATAAGGTCTTAAAGGTTGGGGATGGTTACGGACTACCTTATAAGGACTATTAAGATATTAATACACCCCTATTAATATAGGGGGGTGTCTTAATTAATATTAATGAATATTAATTAATATTAAGGCTTAATACACAATACGATTATTAAAAGTGAGGCTAAATAGATAAAAATGACAAACGAACAAGAAAAAATAGACGAAGCCTTTAAAAGAGGTTATGAACTAGGTAAAAAGGTACAGGCAGAAAAGATACGCGAGCTAATCGAAAAATACGAAATATCAGGAGATTTAAACAATGGGAGGAATTTAATCATTAACAGGTCCGTTGGGCGGGCAAATAATAGCGATGGAGTTTGGCGAAAATAGGACTGAATTTGATAGAACTAATTATCCAGTCAAACTCACACCTGATACCGGCTGTCCTAAGTGGATTCAGGGTAAAGGTTGCGCCAATGTCCGCAAGTGTGTCGAGTGCGGAGTGGTAAACGATAATGACTGTCCTATCTTTGCAGGCTATAAAATCTTATTTCCTTATCCTGTCGAAACCTGGCCAGAATGGGCTAGGGTAGAAAAGGAAAAATGGGATAGGGTTAAACTTAGTAATAGCAAAAGGTCGAGGGTTGGAGCGAGAAGATGACAACCAAAGACGATTTAATAAAAGCCAGTTCTGAGGACTTCAAAAGATTAAACGGTGACGCGCTAGGGTTGGCAACAGGTGGCATTAAAGCTCTGACGAGTACATCCGTTAGGTCAGGCAAATATAACAACAAAAAAACGCAATATAACGGCTATGAGTATGACAGCAAAAAAGAAGCGGTCAGGGCGCAGGAATTGGACTTAGCCAAAGCAGCCGGGAGTGTTATAGCCTGGTTTCCACAAGTCAGATTTAATCTCTCTAATGGTATAGATTATATAGCTGATTTTGTGGTTATCAAGTCGGACTGGTCTGTCACAGTGGAAGATGTGAAGTCGTCACACACTAAAAAACTACCAGTATACCGGATGAAAAGGAAGTTATTTTTGACCAAGTTTGGCAGGGAGATAGAAGAAATATGATTATCTGCAAACGAAAATGCAAAACTTGTCGCAGAAGTTGTGAATACAGGATTAGGGAGGGATAGATATGGAAACTGAAGATAGAATATATCTTTATAGGCAAGCTGTTAAAGAATGGGGTAACGTGCTTCAGTGGTTGCAGGGAGTTGAAGAAATGGGCGAATTAACCTCTGAAGTATGCCACTTAATTAGAGGTCGGATTAAACCTAATGACGAACATTTGGCTGAGGAAATTGCAGATGTGGAACTTTGTATAGAGCAATTAAAAGACATCTGCGGAAATCATATGCAGGTTGAAAAGTGGAAAGAGTTGAAATTAGAAAGATTGCAAGATAGGTTACAGGAGGCTAAGTAAATGGATACATTATTAACTCTTGATGAGATAGCCAAAAAGGAAAAACTGGAAGTATTCGACCCTATCGCAGCATATCAGGATTATACAGCTAAAGAATCCAGAGAAGGACACGAGCCGGTTCCGCTGGAAGTGTATCTTGTGGTTTGCCAGTGCCTTTGTGAGACTTTATTAGGAAGGAGGTGATTTAGATGCAGAGTCCGATTAGAATAACCAATCGTACCTGCCCGCGTTGCAAGGGTTCGCTATTTCTGGAAAGTGATTTAGGCCGAACTAGCTATGTGTGCTTAATGTGCAACCGGAGTTTTTCATTAACTGATAAATTATTGCGTTAACATCTTGACAACTGCTCTCTGTGCTTATAAGATAATAGTACAGCGACTTTTAGAGCCTGAAAGGTTTTCGGGCTAAAAGTCGTTTTTTGTTTCCCCCTGCTTTATCCGCAAATAATCAATGCTAACAGTTTACTTGGTAGCTATCATTGTTATCGGTGTTGCCAATGCTCTTATTGTGGCTTTAGGTGTAGGCATAATCAGGAAAGAAGTTAAAGCTAAACCAGCTCCGCAAAATGACCTTCAGACAATAAATGAGAATCAAGTCATCATGTCCACTCAGCTAACCGAAGTGTTTGAAATCCTGAAGCAATCCCCCCGGGTGAATAATCCAGTAGAATCCCCAAAAGAAGTTGATGCCTTCGATATTCTAAAGTCCTTTCCGTATGTCGCTGATACCGTTCCTTCTAATGGCAACGGTAACGGCAATGGAAACGGACACTCTCCTAAACCTGAAAAGACACCAGAACAAAAAGCCGCATTTGCTAAACGTCTAGCCGATGGCAAGGCAAAGGCTAAAGCTAAACGAGAAGCAGAATCTAACAAAACTCAAGAGGTGAAATCTTGACAGGTAAAGCCATCGCAATCGGTTTTGGTTTAGCTGTGATTGGTGTGTTCATTGGTCTTTGGTTGGATAACCGCATGAAAAAGTGGATTGAGAGGCGTGAGAGTGATAAAAAAGTTCATTAAATTCTGCATGGTTGGCGGTATCGGAGCGGGTATTCAGTTTATCACTATCTACCTTCTAACCGAACACGCTCACATATACTATCTGGTCAGTACGGTTATCGGGATTGGAGTGGCTGTCTGCTGGACCTTCTTTGCTAATTATAGATGGACTTTTAGGGCGAAAGGGGGTGTTAATGGGTAAACTAGCTTCTTATTCCAAGTTGGCTTATCAGATTAGCAAGCGGTTTGTAATACCGCAAATGTCACGCGCTAATATCTCAATCACTTCCAGATGCAACCAAAAATGCCTTACCTGCAATATCTGGCAGCTTCCGGCAAGGTCAATAGATAGAAGTGATTACAGTATCATGTTGACTGCTAATAACTTGATGTGGGTCACGATTACCGGCGGGGAGCCGTCCACACATCCAGACTTTGAAGATATACTCAGGACTTCGTTTGAACTTACGCCACTGGTTCAGGTCAACACCAATGGAATCCTGGGTGGGAAGATTGAAAACGCGGTTGGTGCGGCCTTGAAAGGTGGTTTTGACAATATGATGATTGTCAGCGTTTCAATCTTCGGGGATAAATACCACCATGAAGGAATCACTCGTATTCCAGGTTCATACGAACACGCAGTAGCCACAATCAAGCGACTAATAAAACTCCATGATAGCCGTTTGATTGTGGGGATTGCTCACACAATCTGCAAGTATAACACTGACCAGGTTCCGTTCATTGAGAAGTTAGCGAAAAGTTTAGGCGTGGGTGTGTCCTTCGCCTTTGAAAAATATACCGGCTATTACAACAATCTCAATTCGGTTGATGGCTTTAGGCCGGTTATGCCAAATATTAAACTTTCCATGAATCCACTTGACATATTCAAAGATATTTTTATAACTCACGGTGATAGAAAATCCGGTTGTGTAGCTGGTGAATATTCCTGCTGGGTTTTGCCGGATCTGAATGTTTATCCATGTATCTCAGCTATTCCAAACAAACCAGCTTTTAATCTACATGGTTCAGATTTTAAGCTGAATAACTTTAGTGATTCGGTATTAAAAGAAGTTAAGAATTGCGCTGGCTGTTGGACGGCCTGTGAAACTTACCAGACGCTTGTATTTCGACCCTGGAGGGTATTGAAATAAATGACCGCTAACGCAATCCATATTAAAATCAAAAACCATAAGCCCAAGCCGGACAAGTTTAAAAAAGTCATGCTCTGGATTCTCTTATTTGCTGGCATAATCGGAGTGCTTTATAGTTTATCTCTGATAATCCGCTTTGCCAGTTCGCCTAATCAGATGGACTTTGGTGAGGGATTTGGAACTTACATCGCTCAACTTTGGGCGAATGGCCAATTCAACTGGAAGCCGGATGTTGAACCTTACATGACCATGATTTACGGAGTGGTATATCCGACTTTGATGGCTCCATTCGTTCACCTGTTCGGACCTGATTTAAGAATTGGGCGGGCGTTCAGCATCCTGGCTACGGCGGTTATAGCCTTTCTGATTTACCTGATAGCGAAGCGGTACACCAAAAACCGCTTCGTTCCTTTCATAGCTGCGCTTTTACCGTTCACCTATTTCGGCTATCAAGAATGGATTATGCAAACCAGATGCGACATGACAGCTATCATGTTTGAAGCTATTGGCCTGTATCTGGCTATTCGTTTCTGGAATCAGGGTAAAAAGGTTCTATGGTGCGTTCCGTTTATCCTGCTGGCCTTCTTTACGAAGCAGTCAATCGTGACAGTCGGGATAGCAGTCGGGATTGGCCTGTTATTCGCTAACCGTTCTATGTTTGTAAGGTATCTGATAATCATGGTTTCTAGTTTGATAGCCGTTATTTTAATCGGGAATATTCTAACGGAAGGCCAGTTCTGGAAGCAGCTAGTCACTTACAATATCACTTCTCCGTTTTTCAATCCGAAAGGTAACACGGTATTAGTCTGGTTCCAGATTGTGTTTCCGATGGCTTTAGGAACCATTCTGGTAATCGCTTATTTTGTCAAAAACCTGCAAGCTAAAAAAGTAAACTTGCCCGGGATTTGGGTAATCGTGGCTATGCTGGTGAATGGTTTTGCACTTTTACGTTATGCTGCGTTCGTCAATTATGCCATTGAAACAGTTATCGCTATGGGCTTAGTAACCGCTTTATATTTTGACACTGAAATCAAAAACAGGTTACCAGTGGTGATAGCGATGGTCTTTCAGGCTTTAATGGTTGTCATGTTTTACTCGTATGGTATTCACTTCATACCCATGCCTGACCAGGATTATCAGAATCGCATAAACAATGTAAAAGCCATTATTCAGGATTCCACTAAGCCAATTTACACCGAACACGCAGGCGTGATTTTAAGCGCGGGCAAGTCTCCATATTACGAGCCTTTTATATTCACTCAGCTAATCGAACACGGAAACTGGAACGAGCAAACACTTCTGGATGATATGCGGAACGGCAATATTGAGTATTTCGTCATGCAAAGTCCGTACTACTCAGAAATTCACGATGAAGCTCTCCCGGGTCATGTGCCAGAATCCGCTAAACAATTACTCAGGGATAATTACACTATCGTTTACTCCACTTATGACGGTGGTGTTTACAATCACTTCTGGTATTCGTACACGGTTTACGAATCGAATAAAAAGTTAGGAATGGTGAGTAAGTGATAAATAAACTAGATAAATGGTTAGACGACTTGGTAAAGTCCGTTCGGAATAAAATCCTAAACTATCCGGTTATAGTCGGGATGACTTTCATTTGTGGCGGTTTGGTATTCGCGCCATTCTTTTGGTTTTTATTCTGGTTATTTTTGCAATTACTTCCAGGTATTATGGATCGCTTCGACTTATTAATAATCCAATATCCTAGCGGTTTATTGAACTCAATGTTATTAATTATGCCGACAATAATAACTCTTGGTTCATTTATTTTCTATATTTGGGGGTGTTTATCCAGCCTTAGATTAGTTCAAGTAGGCATAACCAAATTAATAAAACTAAGGAGTGCAAGTTTAGGGAGGTAGCCTAATGATGCCAGTATTTATTGACGAGGACTTAGACTACATCGAAGCCAACGACTTCATAGCTTATGAGTGGATGAAGCGATGCAGGTACGGAGGTGATTGTGACAAATGCTTTGCGATTGGCACTTGCTTGAAAGCCTGGGACGGTTTAGCCGCATTGACTGAAGATAAACGGTTATTGAAATCAAGAATTATAAAACTGGTCGAAAAGAGATTTAATAATTACGCATTTTAAGAGGTGAAACATGATTTTAAACACACTCGCTATTATGGTTATCCTATTCGTCTTTATCCTGATTGGAACGGTCTTATTTTCTCTACGGAAGCCGGTCCTACTGAAGATGCTGAAACCACTGATTGAAGTTCTAGACTGGTTGTATTCGCCTGTTTTGGTGGCACAGGAAAGGCAGAAGTTCAGGAATATCCTGGATGAAAAGAACAAGCAGTACCACCAGAAGTTTATAAAATCGGTGGGAGTAAAAAGCTCTAATTTACCCTAACAATTTAGAATAATTGTGCTATGGTGAGGTAAAAGAATATTGAAAGTAATTGATGCTATCCCGATCTGGTTTAAGCGTATTTTAACAATCGCAATACTGGTGGGGTTGGTAATATTTATTGGGCTAGGTGCGCTGGCTAAGTGTAGTTCAGTTGATAGCCCACCTAGTGCCAAAACAGCACCCTGGATGATTCAAACCACCTCACGAGTATATTACGCAAAGGAGTTCAGGTTAGCGGGTAAGGTTCCTGAAATTAGAGGCTATTGGACACTGGAAGGCAATCGGTATGTGTTTAACGAAAGTGAAAAGACTTTCGATCAGTCAATTTGGGGTCAGGTCAAGGTTGTAAAAAGGATGGTGAATAAATGAGTTCTATAACTTCGTATTTAAAGCCGCTTCTGGTTTTTATAATCGGGTCCGTTCTCAGTTTGCTAATTATGCTATTCTTCCCGGCAATCTACACGGCACAGGTGGGACTATCATCTAATGCTGCTGTCTCATCTGGTGCTTATTGGGGATTGCGGGAAGCAGTCACAAGCACCAGGTTGATTGTATTTCTAGCGTGTGAAGGGATAACTTTATTTCTTACGGCTAAAGTTTGGTTGGCTAGAAAAGACTAATTTTACCCTAACAAATTTAAAGAGAGGTGCTAAAGTTAAATGAATATGAAATCACAGCATGGCTTTACACTCATAGAACTACTGGTAGTGATAGCGATTATCGGGATCCTGGCGGCGATAGTAACGCCTCAAGTGACTAAATATTTAGGGTCTGCTGATATATCCGCTGCCAATACCGAAGCTCACATGGTTCAAAACGCTGTCTATGCTTACATGGCTGATAATCATGGTGCGGTTCCGGCTGATGTTGCCGCCACTGGTGAATTTCTCTCTGATACGCCTCAAGGCACTTATACCGTAGACCAGACCACCGGAGTTATTACAGGCGTGAAGTATCTGGAATTATCCTGGGATGACGGAGAATGGATTAAATGATTGAAGCCTGTTTTATATCTTTAATCATGGCTATCACTGGAGCTGAATTGAACATGGCTGTAATTGCCGCTAATGGTGGTATGCCTGTTAAAGAGATTCCAATGGCTTATGATCGCTGGATTGCACTAACCGAAACGACTAAATTTCCCTATTTAGGTGACGTTTTACCTTTTTATCTGTCAATCGGTGATGTTCTGATGTTTGCTTCCATAGCGATATTCCTAATTTTAGTAGCTAGAAATGAGGTGGTCAGATGGCAAAACTCAAAAAGCTAAGAATTATTCTACCGATATTATTAGTTTTAATAATGGCTATTTCGATGTTTCCGACTGTGCCAGTCTATGCGGATTCGGTTGATTTGTACTGGAAAGGTGGTTCGGGGAACTGGTCGGACACTACTCATTGGGCTACGATTTACACCACTGGAACGGCTGACTTTGTGAATGGTGATGCCACAGTGGAAGGTGCGGGCGGTTGTAGCTGGACTGGCTTAACCGGATATATCCGAGTAGCAACTTCAGGAACTTGGTACACAATCAGCTCTATTACAGATTCAGATACACTTGAAATGACAGGCACTTTTGCAGAATCTAGCACTGGTGCGGTATCTTATGTGATTGCCAAGACTGGCCACGCAATACCCACAAGCACGAATAACGTATATTTTAATATTGGGTCTGGTACGACTTCTTATACTGTGAGCCAAAATGAATCAATAGCTTATTGCCATGATTTTACAATAGTAAATCCGTCATCAGGTGTTGCAAGTTTTGGGGGGGCGGGTTATTTAATTCTTAAAATATATGGTAGTTTGTCTGTTGGCTCAGGAGTAACCTGGTCTAGTAATAGTGGCATTCAGTTCTACGCAACCACCTCAGAAACTATTACAACTAATGGCGTTACCTTAATGAGTAGCGGTGGGAATCCCACTATGATATTTTACGGAGTTGGAGGTAGTTGGCAATTACAAGATAGTCTGACAGTCGGGACTTCGACAAGTAATTTGACAATATGGAATGGGTCATTAGATACAAATGGTAAAACTCTTACCATCGCAGGGAATATGCACAACGATCAATCTGGCACAAGTGCTTTAACATTAGGTGCATCAACCGTTAATGTAGGCGGGGATTGGATTGGCACTCAATTAGATACCTTAACCGCTGATACATCAACTATTAATGTGGCGGGTGATGATTTTATAGGTGCTGGTAAAACTTATTATAACGTCAATATTTCAGGTACTACCAAGACAATCACAGGTGCAAACACATTCAATAATTTAACCTTAACAGGAACAAGCACAGCCGATGATGAAGTTGGTATAGGTGCAAACCAGACTATCACTGGCACTTTTACCACTACAGGTTACTCAGCCAGCCGTAGACTACTGGTTAAATCCGGCACACTCCATACCGCTAGAACAATAACGGCAGCCACAGTTTCAGCTTCTAATACTCTATTCAGAGATATAACTGGAGCTGGTGCGGGTAGCTGGGACTTATCGTCAAGCACAGGCGTGGGCGATTGCTGCGGTAATACCGGTATCACTTTCCCGACTGGTATAAGTGTTTATGCGGTTGACTGGATAGGGAATGGCAACTTCTCAGATTCAACTAAATGGAGTTCGACTTCTAACGGCACTGGCGGTACTGGCAGGGTTCCGCTTCCACAAGACACAGCGATTTTCGATGACCATTCTATGCAAATAAATGGCGTGATTATCACGTTCGATACTTCCCATATCTCAGGCTTGAACACGGTTTACACCACTCGCAACCCGCAATTTACCGGCACGATTGCATACTTCTATAACTCTATAAACTTGGGAACCTGTATTTGGGATGTGCAAACATCATTTTATATGCTCGGTGATGGAGCGCAAACTTTAAGCGGTGATTTCTCTTATGGCACGGATAATCTCTATATTGACACGCAGGGCGGTTCGATTACTCAGATAGGGGATTTAACCGTAGCCGGTACAATTTATATGCAAAGTGGCGTTTGGGACACCGGAGAATATGATATTACCGCTTACGTTTTTGATTCAGCCACGACCACTTATACCCGCGCTTTATGGATGGTTAATACTGATTTTACCTTAACCAGCACAGGCACAAAATGGAATGTAGCCAGCACCAATCTTAATATTGACTATGCGGGTTCTGAAATTATTTTGACTAACTCCACGTCTACAGCTTGTACTTTTGCGGGCGGTGGTATGACCTATAATGACCTCACGATTGAAGGTTCTGGAAATTACAGCACGACTTTAACAGGCGCAAACGTATTCCATACTTTGACTATTGACCGAACGCAGGCAGCTAAGACTTTGGCTGGAGCGGTGACAGCTACGATAGACCATATGTACATTCCGGTTTATGGTACAAATACTGTTACCATTACCGATACTGATTTTTCTAAAACTACTGGCTTAGTCGCATCTGATTATTTGATACTAACCAATTCAGCGGCAAGTGGTGGAGCTACATACTTAGCAGGCAGTCATTCAACTGATACGCAAGGAAGCACAATAGTAACAGATGGCGGAATGGAAACATGGGTTTCAGCATCGCAATTAACTAACTGGACTACGCCTTTTGGTGGCACTAATGCAGTTGCCAGAAGTACGGATAAAATAGCGGGTACTTATGCAGCTCAATTCACTGGTGGTAGTACAGACCCTA
>Ga0031658_1000024_pt1 | contig 41410 bp, 46 predicted proteins | sample FrelakmetPLP11PL_FD_55179 | JGI IMG/M metagenome (GOLD analysis project Ga0031658, IMG submission 55179) | Freshwater lake sediment microbial communities from the University of Notre Dame, USA, for methane emissions studies - PLP11 PL | ecosystem: Environmental > Aquatic > Freshwater > Lake >...
AAACCAAAAAGAATCATCTATGCGAAAAACCAGACGTAAAGTCATGAACTTAAGCAATCAAATGTCGTAGGATTCCAAATGAATCCTGGAACGGGTGTAATTATAAATTTTGATAAATTTGACAATTAGAACAAGCTGCACCAGGCAAAGAACTCATTAAAGTTTTACTTGAATAAAAACTATCATTACTATAGATACTTGGAATATCATCAAATGATTCAACATGTGGTGTTGTCATTTCAAATCTAAATGGAACAGCCAAATGTCTATCATGAAATAAACATACTCTAATATCATTTTCACATTTGGCATCTGAACCAGCACAAATTCCGACCCAATTGTCTTTATCATTTCTTTTAAAATTTAATAATATACCACTATCCACTGAAACTACTTCGAAATAAATGACTTCTGGATTTTGATTATTATCAAAACATAATTTATCAGGTTGATTACCAATATGTAAATTTGGCAAATCATGATTTTGATTTAAATTTTGAATTGTATATTTATTTTGATTTGGATGTTTTCCAATTCGAAATGTAGCATAGTGTGTTTTTTCATTTTTAAAAACGGGTACATTCATCTGACATCCGTTTGATGCACCTAGACAGTCACTTGCAGATGAAATAGAAAGATAATGTTTTAATCCACCAACATCAGTAGTTATATACACATTTTTTCCAACTAACCCATTCATTATTTTTACACTATCATCATCAGAAAAACTTTCTTTTTTCCGAATATGAGGCAGAACAAAAACCCAAATAACTAGCAAGAGAAAAATCAATACAATAATCAATACTATAAGTTTATTTTCATTGATAAAATTTTGTATTTTATTCATTATATTATAATCTTATAAATTTATTTTTTCCTTAAAATAAAATATCCAATCGCAATGATTATAATTAAACAAACTAATGAAACTGTAATACCACCAACAACAAGTGGAATATTGACTTTTGTTGTTTGTTCTGGAATAGGTTTTTGTGGTTGAACAGGTGGTTGAACAGGTGGTTGGACAGGTGGTTGAACAGGTGGTTGAACAGGTGGTTGAACAGGTGGTTGAACAGGTGGTTGAACAGGTGGTTGGATAGGTGGTTGTAATTCTGGTTTTGTCGTTGATATCAAACCTGGATTTGGGACTCCACTTCCAGTGCAGTTTTGATTAACTTTTGTAACAATTGATGCATCTTGTGTTGCAACAGCCGATCCAATATTAACATTTGAACTACAAATTGTTAAATTACATGGTCCTGCTCGTGATGCTTTGTCTAAATAAACATTATTATTATTTAGCTCACATCCTGGTAAAACACATTGTGGTTGTGGTTCTTTAATTACAGAAGTAAGCCAATCCGGAATAGGCATAAAACAAGAACATTCTGGTTTATAATTGGAACTAAAATCAATCGGATCAAGTTTACCATTTGCAGCAGTATATTCATTAATAATATTTTTACAATATACTCCATAAAAGTCATCACAATTTTCATTGTTTTTTGCAAATGTTTTTCCATCAAATGTACAAAATCCGGGTTTATCAATTGGTATATTATCAACTAATGTATCATAAAATCCATATTTTGTCATAAGTTTTCCAAAATCCGAATTGTCTGGTGTTATATCGATAGGTAAAGGTATTCTTACATTGATTGATTTTTGACCCATACAGCAAGCTCTTTTTTTATTAGTATCAGACATTAGTTTATTTAAAGTTACAATAGCCATAGTATTTTGTTGCAATGTTCCTGTATTAAATTTATAATCACCTTTCATCATATTTGCCACTTTTTTCATTTCATTTGCATCCATTATATTATTTTTCATACTTGCAGATAATAATGAAAAAGACATATTAATCTATATATTATGAGTTAGATTTTTATTATTTTTAACATTAGATATATTATAATGGAAAATCATAATATATTTTTAACACAGTCTAGCAACACAGATAATAATATATCAGGAAAAATAAGTTATACAAGTGTTATTGAATCCATTCCGGAAAATAAATTAAATAGTCCTATTAGTAATTGGGAGAAAGATTATAATACTGAATGGAGATGGAGATTTATGAAAGATAATGAAAGGCACATTGTTGAAATAAGTAAAAAAAACAAAGGTGAAAGCAGATTATATTATAACAAATATGGAGAATGGGTTGTGAGAAATATTGATGATTCATACGATAAATTTGTTGTTAAAGAATATTATGTTTATACTCATCTATAAACAGGTCCAGAATCCAAATTAGATTGTTGCTTCATAAGTTCGGCATATGATTTTTGTGCCTCCTCTTCATTTTTATAACCAATTTTATTATACCAATCTACCCATTGTTGTAAAAGAGTTGGAATTAATTTAATTTCATAAATTGTTCCAAATTCAGTATATCCATAAAGGCAAATGATTTTTCCATCAACTATTTTTTTAAAACGAATTCTTAAATCGTCTCTGTATACATGTTCTGTATAAGTCTCAATCATTTTAGAAATATTATGCAGATTATTGCTCCATGGATTAATAATTGTAAAACTGATAATATCATTTAATCCTGTTCTTAAATTGAATCTTTCACCACCTCTTAAAACTCGGTCAAACATAATATTTTTAAGCGCTAATGGATCAACTAATTTGGATCTAAATTCTACATTTAGTTGGTTATCACTTATTATTTGTTTTAGTGTATCTTCAAGTCTTTTGAAAATATATTTATGATTTAATACAATTCTATACCAATCAATGTCTGGATAATTATAGGCTTCACACAATGCATCATTTAAAGTTTCGAATTGTAATACATGGAAATTTCTCAAATTTTCGTCTTCAAAGTTTCCAATTATTAATGATGAATCTGGGGAAATTTTAATATCTGGTGTTATAATAACCTGAAATTTATTATCAACTTTGCGAATTCTATTCATAATATTATATTATTATAAAATAATATTATTATACATAAAAAATTGATATAAATAAATTTTGTATTAAAAAGATATATTAGTAATTAATTAATTATGTCAATAAAATTCAATGGTCAATTTAATCTCATTATCGCTGGAATGTTTGCAGGGAAGAGCACGGAGCTCATTAGAAGATATAATCGATATACAATTGGTGGTAAAAAATGCATAATGATTAAATGGATAAATGATGATAGATATGATTCAAAAATGGTTGTGACCCATGATAATATCAAAGTTGATGCGATTGTTTGTCGATATTTATTTGAAGCCGATGGAATAATTAAGAATTATGATGTTGTTTGTATTGATGAAGTACAATTTTATAAAGATGCACATATATTTTGTGATAAATGGGCAAATGAAAATAAAATTGTTGAAGCATGCGGTCTTAATGGAACTTTTAATCGACAACCATTTCCCATTATTAGTTTGTTAATACCATTAGCAGAAAATATTACATTTATGACAGCTATATGTAAAGAAACAGGAAAACAAGCAGCATATTCTCAACTGAATATTGATACTGTGAATGTTAATAAAGAGACAAATGAATTAATAGGTGGTATTGAGATGTACTCGGCATCTGATAGACAAACATATTTTAAAAGTCATACAGATAATCATTTACTTTCTGATTTTTTAAAATTCTATGCTGATATACATGGATACAAAGATGTAAATATAAATCAAACATTAAATTTTGATAGTAATGTTGATTTTAAAAGATTAGGTGATGAGTTTATTAAATTATATAAGTTGGAGTGATTATAATGTGAATTATTTTTTTATTGATCAGTAGTTAAAAAAATTGATTCATAAACAATATAGATATATAGTTATATATTTATATTATTATTAATTTTAACCATGAGCAAAATGACCGATTTTGAAAAAGTAGTTGACTTCAATCTTAATTTTGGAGTTTTGTCAAGTTCTGTTTTAGTTCCCAAACCGGATATTTTTAATACTGATCCAAACCAAGTCGAATTTTGTATGAAATTAATAAGGGAAGAAATGAAAGAATTAGAACAGGCAGTCAAAGAAAAAGATTATATTGAAACAGTTGATGCTTTAGCAGATATTCTTTATGTTGTTCATGGAATGTCTGCAAGAATTGGAGTTTCAATGGATAATGCATTTAATTTAGTTCACGAGAATAATATGTCAAAATTATGCAAAACTGAGGAAGAAGCGAAAGAATCAGTCGAATATTATATTCGAAATAAAGAAAAATTAGGTTATGATTCACCAGCTTATAGAAAAGCAACTGATAATATTCATTGGGTTGTGTATAACCAATCAACTAAGAAAGTATTAAAATCAATTAATTGGAAACCAGTTGATTTAACATCTGTTTGCATACCTTAACTATAACAGTAAAAACCATTTTCCAATACTAACAACATAACAAGAAATCGTATAAGCATTATTAGCTTTTTTTATATACGTATTAGCATTTTGATAATTGGAATAAGAATCTTGTTCTTTTATAATATCTTGTTCTTTTTTATCTAATTCATTTAAATTTTTTCCTTTATCAACAATTAGAAAACTTTCAGTTAGATCGGATTTAAGTTTTTTATTTGAATTACCATAATTATCTTTTTCTATAATAATACTTTCTTTTAGTAAATTATTATTATCAATAGTTTTAATATCTTTTACAAAATTTTCATAGAGTTCTAATTTTCTTTGCAAATTTTTACAATTGGAACATTTATCAGAACAATTATGAGTCATCTTATAATATGATAAGATTCTTTTTATTTATGTATATTATAAACAAAATGAATCATTGGGCGCTCCCATTGATTTGGATGTTGAGCTGACGAGCCAATTCTTCATCAGCATTGATTTGTTCATCGACCACAGCAATTTGCCGAGCATATTCGGCATCACCATGTACCTGACGGCAGCGCTTGGTTTCATGATGATGCTGCTGCAACTTTCCGAGAACAGTGGTATAAAGTCCACCGAGGTATCCGTAGTACTTTTCGATGTCACTTTTGACATCTGTGTCCGGCTTGCCATCATCGATCAGGTACATGGTCATTCCACAAAACCACATTTTGTCCATGATCTTCGGAATGAGTGCATCAAAATGACCTTGACCACCCAGAATATAGATGATTGGGCCAGAATCTCCAAATTGGCTTACAGGTGTAAGATCTGAAATAGTGTGTGGAACAGCCATTATCTGGCATTTGAAAATCACAGAGAAGATGGCGAAGACTGGGTTTGCATTGTCGAGAAAGCTTCTCTTTGTGGGATCATCTCGTGTGTCAGAAATGATCCCACGGATATTAGCTTCAACCTCTTCGCCCCAAAAGAAGCTTTCATCCTGTTTGGAAAGATGACTGCTGTTGATTTTGCCGTAATCAGCAATGTGATCGCGAAGAAGGTGTGATCGAACTTGGTATCCAATGACTTTTCCATCAACATCGTAAACATGCCTGACGAAGGTCTTGAACAGCTCGGCAATCGACTGAAACCAATCTGGGTTGATGAAGCCGGCAGACAAAACAGCCAACAAAAGGGCATGAAAGCAGCATGTCAAGTTCCCTGGAACAGTCGACTGTTGAAGGTCGATTGTAGCCGCCCATTCAACACCATTCATGGTCTGTTCAGAATGTTTGCCGTTACGACGACCACCACGATAACCACTGGCGTTCATCTTGCATCAAATCAATATAACATTAAATTATTGGATTTCTTAATAATTAAAAATTTCAATTTTTTATAAGGAATGTATAAGTATAAAATTATTTTAATGGATAAGATTGATATTGTTATTTCGTAATCAGAGGGGTCCATCGACGGCGGTTTATTAGGTCACCTATTATATTGGTAGTTCCAAACTTATGTAGTGCCATCGCTAAACTTTACAAATATCATAGTGTACAACCATTAAAACAGTCAAAATGCTGCTGGGAATGAGTATAAAGTATTCAGAGCTAATTATGAAAGCTCAATTATGAAAAATTGAATTATAAAAATAAATCTAAATTAATATATATGAATGTTATCGACATCACATTGTCTGATATGGAAATGACAGAAAAAAAAACATGCAATCTACGTGTAAATAAACCAATTATTCAGACTGGTGGGTGGGATCCACATACACAGGTAGGAATAATTATGGCACATGGACGCCAAAGGATTAATAAGTTCATTGTTATTCCCGAAGGAATGCATATCAGAACAATGTCTAATTCAGGTGGTTCTCCAAATACTGGTGAATTCATACAGAATACTGATTTAGATACACCAACCAATAGGCATAAAATTTGGGATAAAGAATTAACAGGTGTTGGTGGTCGTATTCATGGTCCCGGAGAGATCATTGGAGATTTAACGTTGGAATTTAGAGTAACTTGGGACCAAAATCCAGGATTGATATATGCAAATACTGGTGTATACACAGAAGGACAAATTAATGTAAAAATTAGAGATGGATCAGGTTTATCGGAAGAGGATTTAAAAAAAGCAAGTATGAACAAAACACATAATGATAATGATATTATAAATCCAGATGTAGCCTGGGGAAAATCAGAAACATTAGGCTCTATTATTAAAAATATAGTAAAAGCAAAGAAAAAAGGCCGATATATTTTACAAGCATGTAGAGCAGGAAATCTAATTAATAATGTTCCAGAGAGTTGTGGAAAAGAATCACACGACCAATTGAAAAGATCAGTTACATCAATTTATCAAAATTTTCATAATAAGTTAAAAGAAATTATAGCTAGTATTAATGATAAAGGATATCTTGGGGCAATAACAAGCGATGATACACAGATGTATACTGGAAACCCTCTAATAAAATTGCAAAAAAAACAATATTTTGTATCAGAATTTACAACATATATTAAATCTCGAATCGGACCGTTGAATGACTTTACACTTGATTTAGAAGAATTATGTGATTTTGCAGAGCTATATGATAATAAATTTATTTCTTCAAAAATGATAAATAGGTATATCAATGATGGTTTCTTTGAAAAGTTTAATAAGATGTACTACATGAATTAATTTTAATTGTTGAATAAATATATATAATACTTTTTTAATTTATGATAAAATATTAATTTAATTGTGCGTTGTCTTATACTATTGTCATTTAATGATTACATTCATTCCAAAATTCATTAAATGACAATAGTTCATATATTGTAGCATTATTTTTAATTACCCGTTAGATATTTCATTGAATAAATAAAACATTAAAAATTTTATTTCTTATTAAACATGTATAATGTATCAAAAAAAATATTTGAAATATAAAAATAAATATTTAAATTTAAGGGCAGAATTACAAACAAATCAAATAGGTGGTGTTATTGAACTTGATGACTCATTAAAAAAATTTATAAAAAAAAGTCTAGAATTATTTAAAAAAGCCGAGGCCAGAAAGGACAAAATATTTTTAAAAATTGAAGTACCATATATTACATCTTTTATCTTATTTGTAAATAACAATAATTATAGCGAAGATAAATTTAATGAATTTAAAGAGAATAAAAACTGGGACCTTTTTATTAAAATAAAAAATATTTTTTTTCAATACGGTAATGATTTAGCAGATTGGGTTATGAAAATTTATGAAGATGATTCTAAAGTAACTATTAGAAATATTAATGAACAATTAGAGACATTAATTATTAATTTTAATTGGTTAAAAGAAAATAATAAACTAGAAAATTTTTCAAAAGATATTAAAGAATATGGTTTTCATGAATTATATATTACACTAAAAAATTTAAAATTAACGTCTGCTCTTAATGAAAGAAATAATATAGAAAATAAAAATTTTAAATTAATGATCAATAAATTTAGAGAATATAAAGTACTATTTGGACCATCCGGATTAAAATTATATACGATTGAGTATAAAAATGTAATAAAAAATATTATTTTCTTTTATGATATACACGTTGAACCAAAAAAAGAATGTGATATACCATGTATTTCTGATAAGTCAAAATGTATATGGATTAATGATTTTTTTCAAAATTTATATTTAAATTCAACGGTTTGCATTGATCACTTTCAAGAAACTATTAGGTTCTTACAAATTCCAAAAACTGATCAGAAAACGCAAGAAACAGCACATGATCGTATTGTGAAATTTACAGGTGAAGCGGAAGAACAATTTATAAAAGACTCTCGCGGACTTGTGAAAACTATGGGTACGTTTTATGATTGTTTTGGACCTTACAAAGAGAAATGCCAAAAATATAAACGAACACGATTTCATAATATTGAATTTCGTCGATTTTTTGATAAAAAATATGATTTTAATCCTTATACCTTTAATGATAGTATATTTAAGATACCTATTGAATATTGGCTGAAAATAAATAACAGTGAAGAAATTGAGGGTCATACATTTTTTTATAAATTAGATGATAATATGAGGCAATATATATCTAATCTTAATAAATATGAAGACATTATATCAAATATTTTACTTGGAGATATGAATGGTCTTTCAAAATCAATAAATATGTTGTTTGAACCATTTTTTAAAATTAAAAAGTATGAAAAATTTCGTACAGTATATGAGCCGAATGTATTAGAAAATTCTATATATATGAAATTATCAAAACAATTAAAACCATTAGATGATAATTTAAAAGGAAAATTGAAAAAATTTATTAAAGAAACATATAATGCTGGAATTAAGGGTAATAATAGTATTAAATCTATTATTAGTGAAATTCAAGAACTTGATAAAAAAATTAGTGAAGAAAAAATTGCCCCCATTGATTTAAATAAAAAAATTTATTATTTATTAATGACTATGCATTTGTACTTTGGATCATTGATATTAGATATGTACACGATGCCTAGATTATTAAAATCGATTTTTGTATACAAAGATTCAAACACTATCATTTTATATGCAGGTGCAGCACATGTGAGTCGTTATGATGAATTATTAACTTCTATAAATGATAAATCTATATTGAATTATATTTTCTCAAAAAAACCAGACGATATTAAAATTGATAGTATTGTAGAAATTCCATATGGTAAAGAAACTGCATGCATTGATTTACAATCGTATAATAGAGAATGGTCTATAGTTATGGATAAATTAGATTCATTAAGCAATAAAAATGATTTGTGTGCCTTTAAAACTATTTTAGATTTGGAGTATGAACAATAAGTTTAATAGAGCTCTAATTAGATCTATATATAATTGTCTTTTGTAATGTCTTTTGAAATTTTTATAAGTGAATCCTACATTATGGTAATGTATAAAATTAAGAAATTAAAATAAATATACTGATAAAATATTTATTTTAATAAAAGTAAAAGAGTTAATTATGTGTTAGAATTACAGGATATGCGAGTGCATTTTTATAATAATTATAAGGATTTCCATATGACCAATAAACACAATCGCTGCGGAATAATGGGCCATTGGGTCCGCCCGGAACACACTCGGTATATCCATTTGCGGTTGTACATAAACCACAGTTCTGGCATTTTGAACAGCTTTTTTTGCTACGCCAACCACAACTTCCACAATATTGTTTATTGTAATTAAAAAAATTATGGAATCCTTCTTTTTTTACTTTATTTTTTGCCATACATTTTGTAGGAACAGATAGTAGAACAAGAGATAAAACTAGAACCCAAAATAAAACAACTATGTATTTTCCCATTATATTATATATTTATAAATGATAAAATTTTTTAGAATTTCCAATTTTCATCAACTGTGAATGCCCATTTAAATTTCTCTTGTAATGTTTGTGAAAATAATTTGTCGATTGGAATTCCATGATTTTTAACAAATGCAACCGTAATTCTAGGATCAATATAATTTGATTTACTCGTCTCTGTACTTATTCCTTTAAGTTCTATTTTAATTTTCTTCTTGGCTTTAAATTCATTCATTTGATTTCTTAGTCTTTTAATTCTCTCTTCGTCATTTTTACTTTTTTTTGTTCTTTTTGCTTGTTTTCTTCTAATTGCTGCAATTTTATTTTTAAGTGTTTTTATTTTCTCATCTATTTTTTCAATTTGAGAATTAAAACTTTTTGCCACTTTCTTTTGATGATTACACAATAATGCAACTTTGATATTAGCATCATTATAGGCGTTTAATAATTCATCTATATCATCTTCAGTTATATTTCCGTCGTGTAATTTCTTTTCTATTTTATTTAATTCTTTTTGAAATAAATTGGATGCATTATATGTTCTAAATACTTTTGCTGTAAGTCCTTTCATAAAACTTTGTAGATATTTATTAACTAAATTAGAATCAATTTTGTCAAATAGATCATCATTTTTATTTTTTCCATTTGTAAATTCTCTTAAATTCTTATAAACTTTATCTGAAACTTCATGTGAATTGTTATATCGTATGCTATCTTTTCCTAAAAAATCTAATTCAATTAAATTTTTTTCGTGGAACATTATATGTTCTACTCTCAAACTTGTAACTCCCACTGTATCATTATCATCTCCCTTTTCGCTTCCAACTCGTAATGCTAGATTATCAATAAGATATAATGCAGTTGCCATTTGTCTGACAACTTCTTCCGGATGACTCAATTCATTATCAATTGCCTTTCTGATTTTACCAATTCCTTTTTTTAATCTTCTAGCTAAATCGAATTTTTTAATATCACTCTCTGCTTTAAATTTTGAGTGGGCTCCTAACCAAACATATTTTCTTTTTCCAGTAACATTTTCTATCCATGAAACTAACCATTCTGTAGTTCGATCATGAACAATTTTTCCCCATTGATGATCACCGTGTAATTTTGGTATAGGTGCCTCTTTTCCAATATTAATAGTTATGTCTTCTGGTGTAATTCTTGGTTTAATTGACCCCAAATATTTACTACATCCTCTCCCAATAAAGAGCCCACTAGTTTCCATTCTAAAATTACCAACTGGTTGTTTCTCACCATCAACTATTGCCCATTTATATTTTTCTTCTTGTTTTTCTTTTTCTTCTTTTAATATTTTTTTATCTTCAGATGATAGTTCTTGTTTTTTTTCTTTTTCTTCAACCAAATGATTATAAATCATGCTAAAATCACATCCTTCAAAATCTTGAATTTCATGATTTTTACCCAATGTTTCTTTCCAATCTTTCCAAAAGTTTTTATTGAATGTTTTATTATTAATATATTCTGTTTCTAAATATTTAGCATACAATGTTGCATATTCTTCTTGTAATTTATTTAGTATTATTTGTTTTCCATTATAAATTACAGGTACATTATGTTTAATATATTCAGGTGGAAACAATACACCATTATGTTCTAATGTTGTCCATTTATATTTTCCACCAAATTGCTGTTTAATCCAATATTCAGATATTGTGGTTGTATCAATACCATTTTCATCACTTAATTCAACAAAATCCCATTCATCAGATGATGATGCCCATATTTCACTAGAATCAAAACTCATTTGTGGTCTTTTCTATAATGTTGTGTAGAAAAGAATTAAATAATTTTTTTCTATAGATGTAAATATAATATGAGTAGTGAAGTATATCAAGAAACTGGAAATAAAATTCCAGTCACAGAAGATGAATTATTAAAAGTTATGAATAAAAAATACAATGAGTATTATTATGATAATACATTATCAAATCCTGATAAAACTGAGGTAATTTATACAACTAGTGATGGCAAACTAATCAAAATCCCAGATGAAGTTAAAATGAAAGCAAAAACAATTTGGCTTAAATCTCTTATGGAACAAAAATCTGAAGAAATTAAAAAAGAAAAAGAGAATACATCAAATATAGGTAATATCACTGGTTTAGTTTTTATTGTCATAATTGCATTATATTTATTATATGTATTCAGCCAAAATAAATATTAAATACTTTTAATTGATTGTTCAATGTAGTCATCAATTTCTTTTTCAAGTGCTTCTTCTAACTCTAACTCTTTTTTAACTTCTTGTTCTAAATCGATGTCTCTTTGTTGAATGTTTATTCGATCTATGGTTTTATCTGGAACAACATTAATAGTCATATGATGGCCTAAAAAATTAATTGAAAATGTATTCAATGTATTATTGAGTAAACCAATAATTAAATTAAGTATGTTTTTGTAAATTGCTCTTTCAACAAAATCTGGAAGATATTTAATATTAACATTATTATCAGCCAATAATTTTTCAACAAATTTATCAATTTTAGCTTTTGACAGATCATTAATTTTATTATTAAGATTAATAGTTTGATTCATATCTATATCTTTACTTTTTAATTCTAAACCATAATTGATACTTTTCAATGATTCTATTTGTTTTGATAATTCATTAATCTGTGAATCTTTATCTGAAATTAAATTTGCATATTTCATACTTACTTTCTTTTCAACATCTTCTTCTAATTTTTCAAATCTATGTTTCAATTCATTAAATTCACTTTTTATAATAGTTTCATGTGTTATTACTCTTGATTCTTTTTGCATAAGTGTTTGTATTTGTTCTTTGATTATTTGAATCTCGTCACTTTTGACTCTGCTTTTGCAATTACCCATTATATTACTTATAGTAATATAAATTTTTCAAATATTAAAGAAATACAATTTGGTATACATTGACAAACATTCAAACCATATTTTTTTAATTCATTACTATAAATTGGATAATGATGCGGATAATTCCCTTTTGATATTATATTTATAAATTTTTTAGATATTTTTTTATTTTTCATTATTTTTTTTATTGTTCTTATATTGTCTTTATGAAATACTTTTGCATCCAATGCCGATAAAATTAAATTATCATCTTCTGATTTAATTTTTAATTTAAGATATTCATTTAATACTTTTGAACTATAAACTTCACCATTATCCAATGTTATTTGAGGGTCTGTAGGTGAAACAAAGGCATATGTATCCATATAAATTTTTTTTGTTGCTAATGCAATTAATGTCGCAGCGCTAGATGCATAATTAGGAATAAATGTATAAATTGGATTATTGTGTCTTAAAATACTATTGATGATGATGTCTGATTCAATGACAGAACCTCCAAGACAATGAATAATTAAAAATAAATTCTTGTTTGTATTTGCATTTTCTCTCAAAATATTAACAAATTTTTGACTATCATTTATTGGCACAATATATTTACTTTCTATAGACTCATTTTCACTAGTAATTACTATAACATCGACATTTTCAATACTTTCTACAATTTTATTAAATTGTGTAATGGATATTTTCCTCATTAAATGTAAATAAATATAACATATAATTGGAATTCCAAATAAGATGCTAATGTAAAAATGCATCATCTTATTCTATTAAATAAAATTGTCTTTAAGTTTTTTAGATTAATGTTTTCGTGATCTTTTAGATTTTTTGGACTCTTTCTTGCTTGTTCTTCTTTGAGAACGTTTTGATCCTTTACGAGATGATTTTCTAGATCCTTTACGAGATGATTTTCTAGATCCTTTACGATATGATTTTTTAGATCCTTTACGACTTGATGATCTTCCTTGTGATCTTTTAAGTGCAGCATATTGTTCACTCATGAATTTAACATCATCGCGCATAGCTGCTTTGGCAACTGGGTCAGCTTGGTAATTAGCAAGAAGATTAAGTCGACGAAGAACATTGACCATTGATTCACCACTTTCTTTTGCTGCTCGCATGAGGGCAGCATGTCTTTGTGATGAAGCTTTATGTGTTGCATATCCATATTTACTTAGATGAAGTTTTTCACCAGGTTTAGGTAAGATTCGTTTGGATTTAGGGGTTTTTCCTTTTTTTCCCATATCTTTGACACATGCTGCTGGAACATGAGCTCGGTCGACATAAGAACCTTTTACTTTTGTGCTACCACGTCTATAAGATTTTCTTGAATGGGCTTTTCGATTATAACTTTTTCTTAAAATTTGGCCTGGTTCGCATCGGGATGACATTGTATATATTATATATTAAACGCATAAAAAAGTTTTATTTATATTAAATATAATGAGTGATTTTGAAAAAGTCTGGAAATTATTAAAAATATTTAGTAAACCTTATGTAAATATTACTAATCATCGTAATTATTTAATTAAAAAAATTCCAAAAAAATTTACAATTGAAGAATTTTATATATGTGAAAAAATTATTGATAACATGTTTTGGGATTTGAGAGAAAAGTTAGGAAACAAAACATGTTGTAATTTTATTTCTTATGAAAATTCTTCTGATCTTGATGAAAAGTTGTATTATATTTATGAAAATATTGGAACTTTCTATAGAAGTTTTATCAATAAATTAATAATAGTAGACAAAGAAAATAAAAAAATATATTATAAGAAAATGGATGGATCATCAATAATATTCAATGGCTCTAATAAATTTAATCTTTTAACATTAACAATACTTTTTAATAGAGAACTATATGAAAATGTCATGAATGGTAAATTAACTAAAAAAGAAATTAAGAATATTGAATTACCAAATTACTATTATCAACTTGATTATTGTTTTCCTAATCTTAATTGTTGCCATTATAATATCGGAACAAAAGATGACTGGATAGAGAGAATAAGAAAAATGTATTATAACAAAAATGCGGAATATTGGTACAAACTAATAATATAATTGTTAACAAGATAAAAAATTGATTTAATAATAGTATAATTGTAGTTATTATTATACAATTTTAAAATTCTTTTAAGAATGACTGACCAACTTAAAATCGATGAAAATCTTTACAGTCGACAGCTGTATGCAATTGGACGTGATGCACAAGAAAAAGCATCAATATCAAAAGTTCTGATTAGTGGAATGACTGGACTTGGTGTTGAAATCGCTAAAAATGCAATTCTTCAAGGTTTCAAATCAGTTACTATTCATGATATAGAAAACATCACGATGTATGACTTATCGACAAATTATTATGCAACTGAAGACTCTATTGGAAAAAATAGAGCAGAAGTATCATTTCAACAATTATCTGAACTTAATAATTATGTTAAAGTTAATTATTTCACTGATCCATTACAATTTAACTTGTTGCTTGATTATAATATTATTGTTTTAGTTAATTATCCAATTAATAGGCAATTAGAAATCAATAGATTCACTCATCAAAATAATATCCATTTTATTGGCACATCAACATATGGACTTGTTGGACAAATATTTTGTGATTATACTGAAAATTTTACTGTTTATGATCAAGATGGCGAACAATTAAGAACAGCAATGATTGAATCAATTGAAAATTCAACTACACCAGTAGTAAAATGTATAAATACATCGCATAATTTAACGTCTGGATGCATTGTTAAATTTACAAACATACAGGGTATGTATGAATTAAATAATTTAGAGTCAGAAATTGAATACATTGATAAAACAATTTTTAGAATTAAGATTGATACAACTAACTTTAATAAATACATCAATGGAGGAGAAATTACAGAAGTTAAATCAAAAAAAGTATTTAATTTTAAAAGTTTAGAAAAATCATTAGAAAATCCGGAGTTCATAATAACTGATTTCAGTGATTTTGAAAAACCAAATAAACTGCATGCATTATGTCTATCAAATAATGATCCAAGAAATATTAAAAAATATTTTGATGGCGAGATCAGTCAAGATTTGCAAGATAGATTTTATACAACTTATAATGGTCAATCAACACCTATTAATTCAATTATTGGTGGAATTGTATCACAAGAAATTTTAAAAGCATGCAGTGGAAAATTTACACCAATTTATCAATGGTTATATTTTGATTCTCTTGAATCTTTACCAGATAATTATAAAGAAGTGGATAGGAATTTTAAAAACACACGATATGATGCTCAAATTAAGATTTTTGGAAATGAATTTCAAAAAAAATTATCAATGATGAAATATTTCATTGTTGGGTCAGGAGCGATTGGTTGTGAATTATTAAAAAACTTTGCCATGATTGGGTTGGGAAAAATTATTATTACTGATATGGACACAATTGAAAAATCCAATCTTAATAGACAATTTCTTTTTAGAGATAAAGACATTGGAAAACCCAAATCAACAACAGCAGCTAATGCAATTAAAAAAATGAATCCTGATATATTAATTACTCCATTACAAGATCGAGTTGGACCTGAAACTGAACATTTTTTCAATATGCAATTTTACAATGATTTAGATGGTGTTGCAAATGCACTAGATAATATTCAAGCCCGTTTATATGTTGACAGCAGATGTGTCTTGTTTAAAAAATCACTTTTAGAATCTGGTACTTTGGGCACCAAAGCGAATGTTCAAGTTATTGTTCCATATTTAACGGAATCATATGGATCATCAAACGATCCTCCGGAAGAAAGTTTTCCAGTTTGTACAATTAAAACTTTTCCAAATCAGATTCAACATTGTATTCAATGGAGCCGAGAACAATTTGAGGAATTATTTACACAAAAACCAAGAACTGCATTAGAGTATATTTCTAATCCAGACAAAATAAAAAAATTACCAACTAGTGAAATTATTAGTTATTCTGAAAGTGTGAAATTTATTCTTGAGAATATCCCATTCTCGTTTGAAGATTGCATTAGACTGGCTTATACAAAATTTCACGAATATTATACTCAACAAATTTACGAATTACTCCAGAAATATCCAATTGATTCAACTACTTCATCTGGATCTAAATTTTGGTCTGGGGCAAAAAAATGCCCACATGATATTGATTTTGATATTAACAATAAACTTCATCTTGAATATGTTATTGCATTTAGTAAAATTTGGGCCAATATTTTTAATATTTTTAATAATTATACACCAGATACAATTAAAAAAATAATATCTGGATTTCCAAAGTTAAATGTAAAAGATTCAATTAATAATATCAAAATTAGTACTACAGATGAAGAAGAAAAGAAAAGATTAGAAGATGAAAAGGAGAAAATGAAACTTATAGATACAGATGAATTAATAAATTCATTACCGGATCCAACAAGATTTAAAAGTTTTATAATTAATCCACAAGACTTTGAAAAAGATGATGATACAAATTTTCATATTGATTATATTACAACTGCTTCAAATATGAGAGCATTGAATTATAATATTGAAACATCTGATAGACATACTATTAAAGGCATTGCAGGAAAAATTATTCCGGCGCTTTCAACTACAACTTCTGTTGTTGCTGGTCTAGTAACTTTAGAATTATATAAATTAGCTAATAATTTTAATAAATTGGAAAAATATAAAAATGCATTTATAAATTTGGCTTTACCTTATTTTGGTTTTTCTGATCCAATTAGTGTTAAAAAATATGAAGTTGGTGGAAATAAATACTCAATGTGGGATACATTCATCATTAATAAAGATTTAACTCTACGAGAATTTCTTGATCATTTTAAAGAAAATTATAATCTTGATGTTGATACTGTGACTTATGGAAATTTTATGTTATATGGAATTATGATTAATCCAATCAAAGCAAACAAAAGATTAAAAATGAAAATTAGAACTATTATTGAAGAAGAATTAAATATTAAGTTATCTGGAAATAGTATATCTCTTCAAATCTGTACAGATACTGATAATGTTGACGATGACACTGAATTGCCAGATGTTTTATTTATGTTATGAAAAAATTGATATTTTAATTGGTTGGTAAATATAATTGAAATATATATTAGACATTTTAGACAAATGGATTGTGATCAAACACCATTGAGAAATTTTGAAACACCAAGCGCTCCAAGGAAGGCAAGAGTTCAAATTGAACGTCCGCCTGAAGATGCAGAAGTGAGAAGAGTTCTTTTTGACGATGAATCATCTGATGAATCAGTTGATGACTATCCAAAGAGGCCACGTTCACCAGTTTTTATAATTGGTGATGCAAGACCTGTTAGACAGCGCATATGGATACCAAATGATAACAGTGTCACAAATGCCATCCGAAAATAAAATTGAAATTGAAATTATTTGGTAATTTTAATTTTAATCATATAATAACTTTTTTCAATATGTCTTCAACACATTTCCAAGAAAAGATAAGAGTTATGTTGAGAATAAAAAGTAATTTAGCAGAAATTATGAGGGATTGTGAAATTATAGATTCATTAGAAGAAAATTCATATATAGCTCCAAAGCAAATATTTAATTTTGATGAAGAAGAATTAAATACAAATTAGCAAGGATTAATACCAATTAATCTGTTTGCTTGTTTTGGGCCATAATTTAATTTATAATTATTGTTTCTCCATACTTGTCCAGTCCAATTGTCTGTGGTATACCAGAGGGCGCAGTTTTCTTTATTATAAGGTCCACTTGTCACATCTCCACCAATACATTTGCCATTGCCCCATTTATCTACACAGTATCCGCAATTAAAGCAATTCAAACATTCATTAAATGTTTTATTTGCACAAGATCCACAAAATTGTCCTGTATCTTGATTAAATCTTTCTTTTTTTGATTGATAACCTAAAAAGGCAATAATTAAGATTGTAATAATTGTTAATATTAAAAATAGATATTTCATTATATTATTAATTTGTAAAAAAAATTATATTATTGTAAATTATATCTTGCAATGATTATATCTTTATTGATAGCATCAACTAATTCAGAAATAGTAACAAGCTCTTCCATCTTTCTAATAAATCCTTTAACCTCAAATTCTAATGATTTTCCATAGAAATCTTCTGTAAGAAGATCGAGAATATGTAATTCAAGAGTTGTATATTTAGAGGTTAAATATAATGTATTTTGACCATAACTCATAACAAATTTTTTAATTTCTCCATCAAAATCTATAGTTCCATAATAAATTCCGAAATCTAAATTTATATTATCAATATTAATATTAGCAGTAGGAAATCCAATTTTTTTCCCGTTCTTTTGACCATGAACAACAGTTCCTTTTAATTTCAAAGGTAATTTAATATTTATTCTTCCTAATCTTTCATTTTTATCATCTATCAATCTAAATGCCTCAAGATATTTTTTTTTATCATAGTCAAATAGCAAACTATTTTTGAAAGTATTTCCTATTTGTCCTAGAGATGTATATCCTTCATTATATAATCTACAATATTCTAAATTTCTATCAAAAATATAATACCAAATATCACGATAATTCCAATTTAGAATTGGATTGATCATAAAAATTTGTGGCCAATCAGGATCTGTTTTTTGAACTATACTAATTTTAGATCCATAAGGATCGATATTTCTTATTCCTGTGAAAATATGTGTGATATTAGTTTTATCAATAAGATTTTTTATTGCTATTTTCATGTCACATTCTTTAATTATATTAAATTTTAAGTTTTCAATAAATTTAATAATTTCTGGAAACTCATCATTTTTTTCAATGTAAATTATTGGAATAAATGAAAAATTATCACCAAATACTCTTTTAATTAAATCTAGCAAAACAATGCTATCTTTTCCTCCATTGAAAAAAAAAGCTGTTTTGTAATTTTCAAATGATTTTATTAAGTCAATGGTTTCATAAATCAAATTATAATTCATTTCTATAATAAAATAGATGGAATATTTTTATTATAAAAATGGAAATTTTAATCTTTTATAGATATATAATGAGTTGTTCAACAAAGAGAAATAATTTTAATTTATATGGTGGATCTGTCGAAAAAATAGAGGTCATTCTATTTCATGCAAATTGGTGTGGTGCTTGTATACGTTTTATAAAGAGTGGAGATTGGGATGAAATAAAAAAACAAGTGGAAGATCTTAAGCTTGGCATCCATTTTGAACAATATGAAGAACATGATGAAATCAAAAATTCTAATCATAAAGAGGCACAGAAATTAATTAGTGGATGGCCTACATTAGTTATTATTAAAAATGGAATACCACAAAAATACACAGGTTTTCGCGAAGTAAACGTTTTTGTTAACTATCTCACAAATCTTCGTAAAGGAAAGCCAATATCTGGTGGGTTACCATCAAAGTATAGTCAGATTCCTTCACAGTGTGGTGGCGGAAAAAAAAATTTTAAAAATGATGAGTATTATAAATTAAAATACTTAAAATATAAAGCAAAATATATGTTGGAAAAATCTAAAAATTAATAAAATAATTTTTTAAAATAATTATTTTATTTGTATTATATATTAATGAAGCGTAGTCAGGATATGTCATCGCAATCAAGTCATAATTTGCATAAACAAAAAACAGATATTAAAATTTTATCAACAACTGCTGTAGCACCAGTTAGTTTTGGTATTTCAAAAAAGGGGAAAAAGGTTAATGATAATAAAATAAAACAGAGTGAATTAAAAAATCAGAGAAAAAAAGATAATATACCTGGATTATCACTAAATCACAATAAAATATTAAATTTGTCAACACAATCAGATGCGCAATTTTCTCTAACAAATCAAGGAAAAAAAGAACAGTTATGTTCTTCTTCATCTAGTTCCTCTGATTGCACTGGTACAACGCCATGCCAATCAAAATCGTCTATCTCATCTATCTCATCTATCTCATCTATCTCATCTATCTCATCTAGCTCATCTAGTTCATCTAGTTCATCTAGTTCAACTAGTTCATCTAGTTCATCTAGTTCATCTAGTTCATCTAGTTCATCTAGCTCATCTAGCTCATCAAAAAAATGCGATTGTAAACCACAATGCCCTTCATATCCTTGTCCCATTGGCCCTCCTGGTCCTCCTGGCCCTCCTGGACCAGCTGGTCCAGCTGGAGCCCCTGGTGCAGCAGGACCAGCTGGAGTTGCTGGTCCAGCTGGTCTTCCTGGTCCTCAAGGTCCCGGTGGTCCTCCAGGACAACCAGGAATTCAAGGTGTCGCTGGGCCATCTGGCCTTCCTGGTCCTCAAGGTCCCGGTGGTCCTCCAGGACAACCAGGAATTCAAGGTGTCGCTGGGCCATCTGGCCTTCCTGGTCCTCAAGGTCCGGTAGGACCTCCAGGCCCAGGAGGTCCTCAAGGTCCTGTTGGTCCTCAAGGACCTGATGGTCTTCAAGGCCCTAATGGTCCTCCAGGCCCTGCCGGACCTCAAGGGCCTGGAGGACCTCCGGGCCCTGCTGGGCCTCCAGGCCAACAGGGAATTCAAGGTGTCGCGGGTTCCCAAGGTGTTGCTGGTCCTGAAGGTCAACCCGGTCGCGATGGTAGAGATGGCCATGATGGTGCACCTGGTGCTCAAGGTCCTAAAGGTGATACTGGTCCACAAGGTGCAACAGGAGAAAAGGGTCAAGATGGTAGTATCGGAGTAGAATGCTTTGAATATCTATTCGATACAAATATATCCGTCCCCCCCGCATCAGGAAGAATTAATCATGTGAGTCTCGACAATTCTGATATTGCAACAACATCAGTAGTAAATATCGACAAAGTTTATAATACTATTGATAATATTACAAATGTAATTATTGGTATTTTATTAAATTCTTCTTCTGTAAAAGGGCATTTATCAGTAACTAAACAAAGCGATCATAATGTTAGTGCAACATATGCAATTTATAGTGGTACAGAATATACAGACTATTTTTCGCTTAATGTTATGTGGACAACTGGAAATTCAGGAGCCCCATTTTTAAATGATGATCCAATATTGGTATGTCTTACAGCCGCAGGCCAAAAAGGAGATCCGGGTCCACAAGGTGAAAAAGGTGATACTGGTGTTCAGGGCCCGTCTGGCACCCAAGGTCCAAAAGGAGATACTGGATCTCAAGGTCCAGTAGGGCCACAAGGACCAATGGGAAATACGGGTTCCGATGGTCCAATGGGGCCACAAGGACCTCATGGCCCACCAGGTGACATTGGACCAACTGGCCCATATGGTCCCATGGGTCCAATAGGCCCTGTAGGACCAGTAGGCCCTGTAGGACCAGTTGGTCCTGTGGGGCCATGTGGGCCCATTGGGCCAGTGGGTCCTATGGGCCCAGTAGGCCCTGTAGGGCCAGTTGGACCTGTGGGGCCATGTGGGCCCATTGGCCCAGTAGGTCCAGTAGGCCCTGCTGGCCCATATGGCCCAATGGGACCAGTAGGCCCGGTAGGTCCAGTTGGTCCTGCAGGACCATATGGGCCCATGGGTCCAGTAGGCCCTATGGGCCCAGTAGGCCCCGCAGGGCCTACTGGTCCCGAAGGTGCAATGGGTCCTGCTGGTCCAGCCGGAATGGCTGGACCAGCAGGGCGCGATGGACGTGATGGCCGCGATGGAAGGGATGGAGCTATGGGTCCTCCTGGCCCACAAGGCCCTCCTGGCCCTTGTTGTCATCGTAAACATTGCAATTCTGATTCAAAAAGTAATTTTTTGTCTAGCTCAAGTTCTAGCTTTGATTGTAATTGTTTATCAAGTTCTAGCTCAGACTGTAATTGTTCATCAAGTTCTAGCTCAGACTGTAATTGTTCATCAAGTTCTAGCTCAGACTGTAATTGTTCATCAAGTTCTAGCTCAAGTAGATTACATAAATGTGCTGGATACACATTAGTTGGGCCAGTCGGACCCACCGGACCAACAGGTGATAATGGTTCAATTGGCCCAACAGGACAAACAGGTCAAACAGGTCCAACAGGTCAAACAGGGCCAACAGGCCCAACAGGACAAACAGGGCCAACAGGCCCAACAGGACAAACAGGTCCAACAGGTCAAACAGGTCCAACAGGTCAAACAGGTCAAACAGGTCAAACAGGACCAACAGGTCAAACAGGTCCAACAGGTAATTTTGAATGTGTCGACGAAGTATATTGTATGGATTCATCAGATACGCTAGTTGTTCAACAAACAGAAGTAAATGGTTTTACATGTGATTTTGCACCAGATAATTGGAAACAAATGGCAGGAGATATGGTAGAACCTTCATCTTACATAACATTTGATCCAATTAATGCAAGTTGGGTTAAATTAACTGGCACTGATAATCCTAATAGTGAAAGCGAACCTACACAAATATGTATTCAAATTACTGCGAAATGCAATCAGACATTAAGTTTTGACTGGTATTATGATATGCAAGATCCAACTCTGGAAACAGATTCATTTGGATATTCAGTAAATGATGTTTTTGTCAACCTTACTAATGGTGCAAATGGTGAACCTGGTATAACCGGTTGTGATAATAAAACATATAATTATAATGGTAATGTATTAATAACAATGCAAGCTGGCGATTTATTGAGACTTTGCCTGATTAATAATTCTAATACTGATAGCTATCCATCATCAACACTTATTTGCAATTGGCATGTTGTATATGAAAAATGTAAATTTGTTGGTGTTCAATGTAAAAACTTGATACTACCATGTCTTGCACTTACACCAGAAATGTGGACAACACCATTACCACAATCAATGAATGAAGCCATTGATCGTTTGGCAATTGCATTATCAAGTTTACAAGATAATTTGAAGGAAGCTGGTGTTGATATTCCTAAAGTTTTGCCATAAAAAAATTGATTATTTAACAACTAGAATATTATTATATTATTAATATAATTATAATCATGGCTCAGGAAACTCTTTACAAATTTTGGTTTTCTCATGAAAATTTATGGTTTAATGCAACGCCTAATGATGATGCTATTATCACAAAAAAATTTAAACATCTTTTAAAAACTCCACCTAATGATATTTTAGAAAAAATAATTCTATATGATCAATTTGTCAGACACTTTTATAGAACAAAACAATATAAAGTTCAACAATATCTACCAATTGCATTGAAATTATCATTGGATCTTATTGATAATAATTTAGATCTAAAATATAATCCGCAAGAAAAGTGTTTTATTCTGCTTCCATTGAGACATACTTTTGAATTAAAATATGTCTCATTAGCCTTTGAAAAAATAAAAGAATATAGACACCAAGAAGATTCGAAATATTATATTCGGTTTTATAAAGCAACAATACTTTCCTTGTCAAAAATAAAAACTCATTTTATCATTCCAGAAGAAATTAATAATGAAATTACGAATGAAGAAATTTTTAAAACTCTTGATAATGACTGTATCAAAAATCTTTCTCAAATTATACCTTTTAATGAAAAATCACATCCAATTTATAAAGCATTTGATACGACCATAAGAAAAATCAAAGATCTCAAAGAAATTACATTATCATTGTCTGGAGGAGTTGATTCAATGGTTTCTAGTTTCATTCTTTACAATCTTTCCCACCAACAAAAAAAGTTTAAAATTATTGCCATATCTATTAATTATAATAACAGAGAAGATAACAAATATGAAATGGAATTTATTAAAAGGTGGTGTAAATTACTTAATATTACTCATTATATTAGACATATTACCGAATTACACCGTGATAGATCACATGACAGAGATTTATATGAAAAAATAACAAAGAAAATTAGATTTGATATGTATAAAAAATTTGGAAATCCAATAATTCTTGGCCACAATCAAGATGATTGTATTGAGAATATTTTTAATAATATTAAGAAAACAAGATCATATAATAATCTCAAAGGCATGACTGAATTTACTGAAGAAGATGATTGTGTTTTAGTAAGACCAATGCTAGATATCCAGAAAAAAGAAATTAAAGAATTTGCAAAAAAATATCATATACCTCATTTGCCAAATTCAACACCATCTTGGAGTGAACGAGGAAGAATCAGAGAAGAACTTGTACCATTTCTTAATAATTTTGACTCGTCTCTAATACCAGGATTTCTAAACTTAGCCACAAATACTTCTGAAATTTATACCATTTATGATAAATCGGTAACAAATAAATTTTTTGAATCAATTGATTTTTTAAATAATGATGTTAAAATTCAATTAAATGAAAATGCATCAGAGAAACGATATGGATTTTCGTTTTGGAAAGATATACTTGTAAAAATTTTTAAAAAAATAAATTTAAGACTTCCAACTAATAAATCAATTAATGCATTTTCAGACAGAATCAAAAAAAATAATTATGGGTTAATTAACTTTTCTAAAGAAATTGCTTTCAATTATACAAAAAATAATTTAATTTTAGTTTATACAAAAAATTTGTAAACCAAATATGTAAATATTATCACAGCAATAATTCGCTTAATATTAAAATTCATTGGTTTATTAAGTGCAAGACTATCATCTATATTTTTTCTGACTTTAAGTTTAACTGGCTGAGGTGGTGAAACAAAAATACATTCAATTGGTGAGATTTTGGTAATATATTCATCTGTCAATGTTTTAATTTGAAAATTACCAAATCCATCAGCATCATAATATTCTTGTTTTCTATAATAATTTCTAACACCAACACCTGAAATCACAGCTATTCTCTTAAATTTATGTTGATATGCAATAAATTCAGCCTTTCTCAATAATTTTTTTCCTAATCCCATATGTTGGGCACTTGGTTGATTATCATTTTGTTTATTAACAGGAACCACTGTCCCATAAACATGCAATTCTCTGATAAGAGCTGTGTCCTTTAATTCATTAAATACTATTTCAGTATTATCATTATTAGGAATTCTTAAACGAAGAAATCCAAAGACAATATTTCTGTCGAGACTCTCATAACTCAAATGAAATTCTTTTGATCCTGAAGAATTATATTCATAGGCAATAAGAATGGCTTTATCAATATCCGATTTTTGATTTTTAACTTCTCGACATCTAATACAAATACATTTCTGACCTCTCTTTTTCATTTCTGTATGGAGAATATCTCTTAAATCTTCGCGATAATTAGAATCATTAACATAAATCCCAGGAATATCCCTAACAAGTCTATTAATTCTGATCCATGGACGAATATTACTTTTGAATGCAATTAATAGTTCAAACAATGGGTTAGAAGGAATATCTTTATTCTTACCAATTGAAATTCTAATATTATCATATGTATTTTCTGTATATGATTTATATCTTCTATTATTAAATTTATTAAGACCATCTGGATTATTAACTGTATCATAATTTCTCTTTTCATTTTCATCCCATATGGCAATTTGAGTCCATGGAACAACAGAACAAGGATAAATTTTGATTTGATCAATCTGTAGGTCAAAACAATTCAAAATAAACTCGAACATTTCTTTATCCATTTTTGGTGTACTTCCTGGAAGATCAGGCATCAAATGAATATCAACCTTGAAACAGTTGTCTTTCAAAAGTTTAATGGCTCTAATAATATCCTTATAATAACAACCCCTATTTACATATTTAAGAACAATATCGTTTGTATGTTGAACACCAATTTGAACTCGTGTAACTCCAAATCTTCTAAATCTAATTAATTCATCTGGATTAATTTGATCTGGTCTTGTTTCTAATGTTAAGCCAATAATTCGACAAAGTGTTTTTTCATTGATTCTAATTTCTTCTTCAATAGATAACTTTTCTCTTCTATTTATCTTGAAATTTTTATCATAAAAAGTATTGGCTGCATAGTAAGTATCAAGAATAAATTCTTCTTGGTAGTCTTTTGGGTATGATGACCAAGTTCCACCAAGCACAAGCAATTCTACTTTATCAAAATAATGACCGTTAATAAGATATGTTAAGCCTCGATCTCTAAATTGACTAATAGCATCGAATCTATTTTGGTTAGCTCTGGCGACTGCTGGTTCGCGTTTAAGATACGAGCGTGCTTGACCAGGTTCTGATGGACAAAAAAAACAATCGAATTTGCAACTAAAATTTTTGTATTTTTTTGCCAATTCAATTGTTCTTTCTGGTTTGATAATTATATCACCTTTATGAATATCTCCCTCAATTTCAAGTCCATAATCCTCTTCAGCTGTTTTTGGCCATGGGCTGGTAACTAGGGTAACAACCATAACGCCACTGGTACTTCTCATATTTTTAGCCTTCATAAATTTTTCATAATGTTCATTTTTATTAATTTTTCCATCTTTAATCATCATCCTATAAACATAAAGAATTTTTATAGGACTAAGTGTAATATGGATAATCTTTTGTTGGGCTCTAATAAATTTCAAAAATTCATTTGTTGAATTAATTTCTGTTTTGAGCATTTTATGAATAACTGGTTCAATTACAATCGGATTTTCAATGAAATCTTTTGGAATTGGTATAATATCTTCAATCTCATCCGTATTTTCATTTACACAACTCATTGTGATTTTATTTCCAAATATTATTATTTGGAAATAACGATTTCTTATAATATAAATATCAATTTTTTATTACAATCTTACTACCATCTCTTTTAGTAATTTGTAATGCAACTTTCTCATTGTATCTTTTAACATGATTCATAAGAACGTTAATTGCTACTTCTTCGCCAAGTTTTAGACCTTCTTCACCATCAGATCTATAATGTACACCAGCAATGTTTCTTCCAAATGCAATATTACTTGCAAGTTTGTCTAATTCATTGTTTACTGTTAATTGATCAGGAATTGTATTTAGAGATGATCCATTTGCAACATATGATTGTGGAAGAATAAATGAACCATCATAAAACGCTTTAAGAATTGTTACACTTGCCCCAGCAATACAAGCATGTCCGGCCGGAAATGATGGATGAGTTGGACTTCCCTCTGGATAACATGAAGATAGAAGATAATTTCCATATTTAGAAAAAATTTTTGGAAGAATATTGCTCTGTAAAACATCATTATGAACACCATAATTTTTATTTTTTGACATTGCCCGATCTACCTCATATGCATAAACTTCTGGGCGAATACGCATAAATGATACTTTTTGAAGCCATGATGCGTGTAGTGCCAATCTTCCTGCTTTATGAATTAGATCTTGAATATCAGGTGGACCCATTGTGACAAATGGCGATTCATTTTTAATAGTTGTTCCATATGGACTCCCGGGATTTGTTGGTACTTTAAGACCTTGAAGAATCATATGTGCGTTATAATATGCCTGGCACATTGTGTCATTGTGAACATATTCAGCTAAATCTCTTGGTGTATTAATATATCTTTTTGCTATATCCATAGGTACACTAGTTTGTGTTACTGTTCCATTTTGACAAGAAAGATATGCAGTTTCAGTTTGAAGATAATCTGAGCCGGCTGGAGGAAAATTATATTCTTGTACCATTCGACAAACACCATACATAAAAGGCATTAGTAAAAATTGTGACACATAAGGTCCAGTCAAATCACCAACTGTATTTCCTCTAAAAAAATTTTTAGTTGTTACTGGTTTTGGTCCTCTAAAATCTGATAATTGATTTAGATCGGTTGTTGCATCAATAACTGCGGAAGTAGTATCAAAATCATTGAAATTAACATCTCGACACAGTTCCATTTCATAAAGTTCTACCATGTCACCAGCAAATTCGGCTGATGAAAATTCGGGGGAAGATCTAATTTTAAATGAAGAAATATTCATGTCACTTAATTCTGTGCTCATGAATGCCATTAAATTAGCAAGTTTCATTTTTGTAGATCCAAGTGTCATTTGATCGACATATTTTCTATTTCCTTTTTTAATTGCTTTTAATAATAATTCTATTTGGCTTTTATCAACAATCCCATTTGCATCGTGTGGAAGTGATTTTGAAAAGACAGCAACATAATCATTAATGTTTTCTATATCTTTAGATACTTTTGCATAAATTTTAGTTCTATCAAATAATTGCAATTGATTTCTTCTAAGATTCGATTCACTTTTAGCTCGGCGTTTAATAGTTTTTTTAAATTCATGTAAAAAACTTGTCATTCTTATATAATATATATATATATAATAAAAAAAATAATGACTGTATATTACAGTGATGAGCGCGAAATTGGACTTGGATATGTTGCCTCATAATCACTATAAAATCGATCCCAAGAATCATTTATTGATGTGACTTTTTCATTAAAAATATGTCTATCATCATAATTTGAATGTACCCACCCATTACAATTACCTTCGAAATATGGTCCATTTGCATCTCCTGGCAAACACTGATCTAAACCTTTATTCAAACAGAGTCCGCAATTTGAAAATTTGAGACAATTTTTTGGTTTTTCACTATAACAATCAGGAGATTCTTCACCATGCCATTTTGGTTCCCAATAAAAAGTTTCTTTTTTATTTTGTGTTAATATTAGCAATATCACTATAATTATTATTGCAAAAATAATAAAATACATTACTATATATAGTATTATACATAATAATTATAATCCATCATAATAATAATATATCATAGTATTATAATGATCAATACAATTGTAACTTTGATTATAACTTTAATGTTATTTATAATTTTCGATTTAGTTTGGTTTTCTGTTAGCCTTTCTACGATATATCTTCCAAAATTCACAGAAATACAAGGTTTAACTCATTCATATTTTTCAAAAATAGCTGGTGGCATTTTTGCTTGGTTTTTATTGGCTCTTGGTATCAATTTATTTGTATTACCAAAATCAAACAATACATTTGAAGCTGTTCTAAATGGAGCATTATTTGGATTTATAATTTATGGAGTGTATAACGGTACTAATTATGTTACATTTCAAAAATATGACATGAATATTTTATTTCCAGATTTATTATGGGGAACACTCGTTTCTGCAGCTGTTTCTGGTATTATTTATAATTTAAGAATATTAAAACTTTCCAACCACTAAATTTATTAAATTCTAAAAATATTGTATAATGAGTTTAAACATTAAAGTCATTAAACATCAGAAAAACAAAAAGAAAAGTAAAAGATCAAAAGAAAAATTAATTACTTTTGTTCAACATGCTATAGACAATGTAAAAAAAACTAATCAAGGAACTCTTCCAGAAAATGTGAATATTGTTAAAAAGTGTTTATTAATTGGTATTAATTACAGTGGCAGTTCAAGTCAACTAAACGGATGTATCAATGATTCTGAAAATATTAAAACTTTACTGGTTAGTGGCGGATACTTTAATGAAAATAATATTACAATGATGAATGACAATTTACAAGGAAATTTATATCCATCAAAAGAAAATATTCTTAAACAGTTTTCTGAAATTGTTAAATTTGCAAATAGTAACAAAGATAAGCAAGTTCAAATATTTGTAGCATATTCTGGTCATGGAACGTCAGTATTAGATGAAAATGGTGATGAAAATGATGGATATGATGAAGCATTATGTCCAATAGATTATCTTGATGCAGGTTTCATTATTGACGATGATATAAAAGCTAATTTTGTAAATGCATTGCCTAGTAATTCTAAATTGTTAATGTTAGTTGATGCCTGTCATAGTGGTACAATGCTAGACCTTAAATACGAATATTTAGCTAATAACAAGAATACCTATTCTGTTCACAGCAAAAATTCAGAAACAAAATGTGATGTTGTTTCAATAAGTGGATGCAGAGATAATCAAACATCAGCAGATGCATGGGAATATGATTTATATGATAAAAGAAAGGAAGGTCAGGGTGCAATGACGGCATCATTCATTTCTTGTTATAATAAAAATATTTCATACTATACTTTAGTTACTAAAATTAGAGAATGGTTGAAAAAAAAACAGTATACTCAAGTTCCACAATTAACATCTGGAAAATTAATTGATATTAATAGTAAATTTATTTTATCATCATTCAAATAATTCAATTTTAGAATTTTTTTTATTTTCTAAAATCCATTGTCTTGCTTTATCACCATAATTTTTTATTTTTTCTGGATCAGCAATCATCATTTTTATTTTTTCAAATAAATCATTTCTGTTTTCTTGTTCAATTGAAATTACACAATCTTGTTTCATAAAATTTGACATAATTATAGCTTTACCCATTGACATGGCTTCTATTGTTTTATAACTGCATGTATATTTACACCATTCATAATTCTTTTTAGGATATATCATAATATCCATCATATTATAGTATTCATTAATTATATTATAATCTATTTCTCCAATGTTAATAACATGATTTCCTAATTCTAATTCTTCAATATAATTATTAATATAATCTTCATGAGATCCTGAGCCAATTAATGCAAATTTAACTAGTTTATTTTCACCTAATAGTAATTTTAGGCATTCAAGAATATACTCAATGCCTTGACAATTTGATATAGACCCAATATATCCAATAACTATTTCATTAGTAATATTATATTTTTCTCTTAATTCCTTTCTTTTATTTTCATCAGGTTTGAATTTTTCTGTATCAACAAAATCACCAATAATCTTTAATTTTTCTTTATCGTTAATAATTTCAAGTATTTTGTCACCTAATATCTGATTATTTGTAATTATAAGATCAACATTTTTAATAATTTTTTGTTCTTGGTCAGTCATCATCTTGATTATATTACTTCCTTTTAATTCAGGCTTCATTGACATAATAATATCGCCTTCAAATCCTCTAACTTCATATACACTTTTAATATTCAAAAATTTAGAAGAATACATTGCTACTAAACCATTTAAATAATCACTCACCCCATAAATTATCTTTGCATTTGTTTTAACAGCCAATTTAATAACACTAACAATATATTTTTTTAAATAATCAATTATATTGTTAGAGTTATAATTATCGGTATCATTCAATAATTTAAAATATTTTATCCCATCATATATAAATGTTTCTTCTGGCTTATTTTTATAATATCCGCTATTCATATCATACGGATACCCATATTTTAATACACCAATCGCATGATATTTATCATCAAAATTTTTTAATATATTTTGCGATCTGATTGTATATCCATTTTCTTCATATTCAATACTTGAATTCATTAAATATAAAACATTCACTTTTCCATTTTCATAATATTCTTCATCGTGTGGTATTGATGTTAAATCTATTTTAAATCCATTAATAAAGTCATTAAGCAAATTTTCATTTTTAAATAATTTATAATCTGCATTAAATTTTTCTATAAATTTTTCAGAGCAATCAAATTTTAAATTAGATAAATAATAATTAATGAATTCAAGATCATATAGTTTTCTCATTTTCCATAAATCAATGTTTTTTTGGACAATATTTGATGAAGTCTGTTGAAATTTAACATTTATGATATCAAGACCAATAATATAAATATCTGCTTTTACCGAGTTTTCTAATGTTTTCACATATATCCGATATTCATTTATTTTATTATCATATTTTCTATGAATAAACATATCATTATTTATTTTAATTGAAGGTATTAGTTGCATTTTTGTATCATCTAATATTTTTATTAATCCCTCGTTATTTCCTCTTGATTTAATATCTACCATGTACCATTCTGATCTAACAACCGGATATTGTTCATTATAAAATCCTTTAACATTTGTTTCATAATCCGGAACTTCTTTTATTTCATTAATTGTTGAATCATCTTTTTTTACAGGCGATCTCTTTTCATTGATAGCAGTATTCAATGCTAAATTAATAAAAGTATCTTCTATTTTATTCATTTCATTCTTATTTTCTGTATTTTTAATTTCTACATTTTTAGGTTCATTGACTCGTTTGGTTAATATTTTTTTAATTTTATTAGAATTAGATACAACATTTATCTTTGATTTCTTTTCAATATTTTCTTCATTAATTTCTTCTTGTTTTGTCTCTTGTTGTTTTTCTTGATTACTATCATTGCCAAATCTTAAAGTATATGACTCTTCTTGGCTAATAAGACCATCTTTAGGAATTGGTTTCCTTTCATGGGTAACAATTAGAAATTTCTTTTCAGGTTCATTATTTTCACATGTAGGATTTGTATCTTCTTCAATAATTTGATTTTTATTTAATTTTTTAATTTCCTTTCGAGGATGAGATTTTACTTTCAAAGTTGAAGATGTTTCTGGATTGCATACATTTAATTTACATTGTTCTTCTTTTTTCTCAGAGTCTTTTTGAAAAGATGATGATATAGAATAATGATCATCACTTATTATCTTTTCAGAAGGCTTGACGAGTATTCTTGCTAGATTTGACTTCAATACAAATTTTTGTTTTTCGGGCTCTTTAACTATGGTGGGTTGTACAACTCTTTTCTTATTTCTATCTGGCATAGCAGTCATATCCGTAATTACTTTTGTAATTCTTTGATCTGTTGATCCCATTCTTGTTTTTGTAATTAATACTTTTTGATTTTTTTGTTCATCTGCAAGTTCATCTGCATATTCTTTCTTAGCTCTTAGATCGTCTTTGATTTTCTCTAGTTTATCTAAACTATCAACATTATATGGAATTCCATTCAGTATTATTCTTTTTGGTTTGAATTTACTTTCCTGTATTAATCTGGCTTGTGTTTTCTTTTGCATTTATAATATTTCTTATATTTAAAGTTAATCAATACTAACACACATATAATAAAATAAAATTCGAATATTTTTATTTTCTACAGATTAACTATATAAATGGATAAAATCACTACTAGAAATGTTGCGATAGTTTTACTAGTTGTATTGGCAATCTGGGTTGTATATCCTTGGGTAATGGGAAAACCTGAAAAATTTGACTCGGATATGAGAGAGTTTGTTCCTGTTGGATCAGATAGGTATGGTCTTCGTGGAAATCTACTTCATAGAGTACCCATTGATAAATATTATGTAAAACCTGATCAAAATGTTGTATTGTCACAATCAGGAGGCGAAATGTGGGTAAGTAATGTTGTGCCACAAACTGAAAATTGCTCAAAAGTTCAATGCCCATCGTGGTATGATAATTTAGATCAATGTTGGCAATGCCAAACTAAGGAACATCTGGTGATCATTCCAGATGTTGCACCACATGTTCCCAATTAAAATATAATTTTTTTATTATCTATAAATATATAATAAAATGGAAAAAGTTATTGAATTTTTTGATACATACAAATTTCAAATTCTTCTTATTCTCCTTCTTATTCTACTCTGGAGAGTATTAGCACAAAATATTATACTTATTTTAGTAATTGTTGCAATCGTTTATTTTATTTGGAAAGAAAATAATCAACAAACATCAATAGTAGAAATAAAACAATAAATATTTATAATTCATCCAATGAACAAATAAATTTGCAGTTACGCATAAATTTTTCAAGAAATTCTCCATAATGATCTTTTGTTAAAATAATATATTTACCATCTGGATGTATAACTGATAGTATACCTGCATAAAATGTTAATAAATGATCAGCAGCATCTTTACCAACACATTCAGAAATAAAAACATGACAATTTTCGTATTCTTCTTGATGTTCAAATACAATATTTTTACTTGTATTTTTTGCAACAAATATACATATCAAGTCTTTTGAATTTAATTTTTTAATTTCAAAATCGCAATTTTCACCATCTACTAATATAATTCTATCATATGACCTAAAATTTAAACTTTTTATATCGTTTGATTTTTGTGTTCTTTTATATTGTTTTACTTTTTCTTGAACTGATTTGTCAATAAAAGTATACAATTCTGCAGCCGCTTTAATTTCAGCTCCTTTCTTAGTTAAATCTATTCCATAACAAATTGGATAATTTTTGAAATTTATACTGCATTTCCAAATAATTTGGTTATTTTCTGTTGTACTTATTTTATGTGTATCATATTTTGGAAATTCAAGATTATTTTTTTGGCAATACTCTTGAATAATATTTTTCCACATCTTATTATATAATATATATGATCTTGGTTTTAAGTATAGTTATGATAATAATTGTTCTTTTAATACTTAATTATAATTGTACTCCTGAATATTTTGATAATTTATTTACAGTTGATTCACCTATCATGATACCAAGTAACATTGTTGATAATATGCCTCGTCATGTTGTATTTAATAAGAATGATGGTATTGCATATATTAGCATGCAACAACCTATAAATGAAAAAAATATTAAATGTCCAGACTTTGTAGATAATTATTTAACACTTGGTGATAATAATTTTTGTTGGAAAAAATAATTCATATATAATAATATTATGATATTGATAATATTACTGATAGTTCTTTTGATTTTAATACTTTTTAGATCTCGTCGAGATATTGAATCATTTAATATACAGTCATTAGATATAACCAAACACATTAAACTTAATAAATTTAATAGAATTGATAGCAAAACAGTTTTTCCTCCACATCCAAAGATAGGTGAATCGAAATGTAACAAAGTAACATGTCCATCATGGATTTATGAAAATGCAATTTGTTATAAGTGTGAATAATGCGAAGTTAAAATGGTAAAAAAAATTTATTATAATTAATATTATAATGAGTGATCATGACAAATTAGCATCTCTAGAAGAAGCCATTTCTTATCCTCCTTACAAAGAAATTGAAGGATTAACAACAATTACTGTAAATACTTTTAATTATGACTCTATAAAAGAAAAACTTCATGGTCAAGGAATGGAAACAATTGAAGGTGAAAAGTTAGTATTGATTGACGAGATGATAAAATTATTAGATAGTAATAAAATAAAATATAGTGTAAATAATCATAATTATATTGTATTTTACTGGAGAGGTTTGCCTATTTTGGTTATAAAAACGGAAGGAAATAATAAACAAACGATGATGTATATTGCTGTGAAAACATTTAAAGATGAATCAACAAAAAAAGCAATGACGAAATTAGGCTCTAAAATTGCATTTGGAACTCTCGGTGTTATTGCAGCTAGTGGATTATTATTTGTTTATTCATATTTAAACCCATTCCGGGATTGATTTAGACATAATTATAAAATATATTTTTTAAAAATTGTTAAATTTATAACAATATAGTAAACTAATATTACACATAAAACTACTATAACAATTATAAATTCCCATTGGTATATTTTTGGCTTGATAGTTTGTAAATTATTTGGATTTTCCCTGTTATAATAACAATCAATACTTTTAGAATTTATTGAGTTATTAATACACAATTGATTATTTCCACAATTGATTTCTATTGTTTGTGAAAATATTTCGTAATTATATAAAATATTAACTATGTAATATGTATCACAGTTTACATAACATGATTTATATCTATCATAATTATCACTTGAATTATAACATGGACCAGAAATATTTTGATTTAATAATAAATCACAATTTGGAATAGTGGTATTACAAATTTGATAGCAAAAGTTGTATGGCAATAAACTATAATTCATCAAAATACATGTTGTTTGTTGATAATTATTAATATTATTTACCTCCGGAAATATTATACCAAAACTAACCCCCAAAATTGCCCCTATAATAATACATATTACCAATAAATGCACAATTAATATTCTTTTTTTCATTTTTATATAATAAATAATTTACTAGTTTTAATGATATTTTTTTTTCAAATTTTAATATAGATGATTGATGAGATTAATAAAATAATAAATAAATATACTTATTCTTGTAACAAGAAAATTAAAATATTAACTGATGATACAGATAACCCAATTTTAAAATCAGTTTTATCAAATTATAATGATACAAAATTAGGGAAACTAACTGATAATTTTAGTGAAGTTTGTATGATAATTATAAAATATAAAGTTATCAATGGCGCTATAATAAAATTCATGAATGATCATACTAATATAAAAATATTACTGATTGTGAATAGAGATTTTGATTTCAATAAATTAGTAAAAGAATCTAAGGCTAATTCTATTGATGCATTTATTATTAAAAACAATCAAGATTATTTTATTATTTTAAGCAATCAATGAATCTTAACCAAAATTCTTTAGTAAATTTCGGTTCATTATGTGATCCTTTAATTATAATTACATCATCTTTCAATAATTTAGAATGATAAAACGGTACTATTTCATCATCTTCACTATGAATAATTAATATTTTTGTTTTATCATTTATTTTTTTTAAATATTTTTCTGAATTAAATATATGATCCATGAAAAATTTACCAATATGATATACTGGCACTGGAACCATTTGTTTCGCCATTTCTTGTGAACTACTAAAACTAGACTGTACAATGACTGCTTTTGGTGGGTTATGATATAATGTATATGCTAAATGACTAACAACTGCTCCTCCTAATGAAAATCCATATAATACTATATTTTCTGGTTTTATCTTTAATGTATATACTATATGTTTCCACACATATAATGCATTATCACATAATGTTTTACTATCTGGTGAGCCTGTACTTTTTCCATAACCAGAATAATCAAATATTATGATACTTCCATAAGAAGCAAATCTATAAAGGAAATCCATGCAATTTTCAATTGTTCCATAATTACCATGAGCATAAATGATAAAAATATCGGTATTTGGATTTTTGAAATATATTGCATTAATGAATTGATCAGTTTCAGTTTGAATAAAATGCTCAGTTAAATTTACATTTGATTTTATTATATTTTTTAAATTTCTTTCATGCTGTTTGATATGATAATCATAATTTAAACTTTTTTTCCTTGGATTAAATGTTAATGAGTGTTGTACTAATGAGACGGCATTCCAAGTTACAATTATACTAGCTGTAATTAAAATTGCTATTCTAAGCATTCATATCTATTATATATAAAAAAATCATTGAACTATTATTAAAGGTGATGTGTCTCTATCAATATTTTGTTTAGACAATGGATCCGGGTCTTGGATTATTTTTCTTCTTGATAATCTTCCTCGCGTTAATATTTTTTGCGTTTCTGCTAACCTAGTTATCTCTGCATCTTTCATATCTGCAATAGTTTTATGTGTTGCTGCCGCTGCTTGTGTGCTAAAGTAATATGCTGTTACTGAACCAACAACTGTAAAAATTGTTCCTAATACACCAACAGCAACAGTTATTTGATTATAAATGATCAACATAGTTATCATTCCACCAGCAATAATGAAGGCAAGAAATACTATTGTAATTGCTAATGCAGCCCTTATAGTTCCGCTTGGCCATCCGCAAGCTTCATTAGGATTTTTTCCACAACAAGATCCCATTTTATCATTATTTATTATGATACACATCAATATTCATATACATTATCAATTTTCACAAAAAAAATTATATCATATAAATATTATAATGAGACCTAGTTTTATTGGGGCTGGTATGGCTGCTATTGTCGCTGCCATTGCTATTTTTTCATATCTCATCAACTATAAAACCTTAACTACTGAAGGCAATATTGAATTATTACTACTAATATCTATCGCTTTGAGTTTGCATGCATTAACACATCATGTTGAAGAAATTTATCATGATTTTAATCCATTCGCCAATAAATGGTGGCCAAAAGATTAAAATATAATCTTATAATATATGAAAACTATATTTATTGTAATTATAGTTTTATCAGTATTAATACTTCTAAGTTCGTCTGTTGCGATATATATATATATAAGAAATCCACTCAATATTAATGGTACGTGGCTTTCATCCGACGCCGGATCATTTAAAAATGCAATTTTATTCATTGATGATAATAGTTCAACAATTAGTTTTAAAGATGCCGGTGCACCATCAAATATTCTTCCAAGAAAGATGAAAGTAATTACAAGAACAAGTAGTTTACTTGAAGCATCATATACTGATATTTTTGGAACAACAATTACTTTTAGTTCGACTGATGGTATAAATGGTACTTATTCAACACAAAAGAAAGGTGAAAAAGAAATAGTTAAAAAATCATATAAAAAAACAACTGAAAAACTTAACGTTAATGGTACATGGCTATCGTCTGGTAATGAAACACTTAAAAACACAATATTGTTTACCGATAATGGAGAATTGAATATTACTTTTAGGGATACAAGTGCAACCAGCTATATTTTCCCAAGGCCGATGAATGTTATATCTAGAACGCCAACTTTATTTGAAGCTGAATATCAAGGTCTATCTGGAGATATCATTAAATTTACATCAAAAGATGGTAATACAGGTATTTATTCAGTCCAAAAAACATCCAACGAACAGCCTATTGTAAATACATATCAAAAAGTTTGGTAATATATTCTTTTTTGTATTTGAATTTTTCTAAAAATTCTTTTAATCCTTGTTTATTGATATTAAGTCTATTGATTTTGATATTTTGAGAATCAATGACTGGTGGATTTTTAAAATATTTTTGAGCTTTTGTATAATCATAATAAATATTTAATTTTTCTTTTTTTAATACATTGTCAATTATATCATATTTTTTAATTAGGTTATATGATTTAACAGGCCCGATACCTTTGAAACCTGGTATATAATCACATCCTAATATGATACTAATATCAATTATTTGGTTTTGTGTTAAATCTGCAAGTTTCTTAAATTTATTTAGATTTATTTCTTGCATAAATTTTTTTTTATCAATAGAAAAATTTTTTATGATTTTTGTTCCTCCAAAAGTTAAAATGTCCATATCATCAGTAACAATGTAATTTACTTTATTTTTTATAATTAAATCTGCTAATTGGCTATCAGCTTCTTCTGGTGCATTTATTATTGTATATCCAAATAGTTCAATAAGATTCATGCAATCTGTTATTTCATTATATGTGATTTCAGATTTCATAAAATAATATTTCTTTTTTTCATCTTGAGTCACAGCCTTATAATATTTTAATTGCATAATTTTTTGAAATTCAGATCTTTTTTTGAGTGTTTCTTCTTTAATATTTGGCGCAATACCATCAAACACAAATACTGGTGTTATTCCGTATTTAATAAATCCTTTTATCTTTAACATTAAAGAATGTATGTGTGTTGTAATAATATCATCATTTTTAAGGTCATATCCTTGTTTTCTTATAGCATATATCATTTTGTAAATTAATAGATTAGCATCAATTGCTAAAATTTTATTTTTATATTTATCTATTTTTGTATTTTTTATTGCTGTTGGAGCATATTTTTGAATAACCTTTATAAGGTTCCGAATACCCATATATAGTACGAAAATAAAAAAATATGAAATACTACTATAGTATGTCATTTATTAGGCAAAAAATTGATTATTTAATATTATGATTTTTTTGCATTAAAATGAATTATACGAATGCTGTGTTTCATATGTCTTCAAATTCGTACTTGATAGCAATTTCAGGTCAATCATGTAGTGGTAAAAGTTATGTTACAAAACGTGTTGCAGAAACAGCAAGACATATATTTAATCCCAATATGGTTGAATTTGATATTAATGATAATATTAGCAAATTACAACAAGACTCATATTATAATGGAGGAAATGAAAACACAAATTTTGATGAACCGTCATCAATTGATTGGGATTTGATGATAAAACATATTATTGAATTGAAAAACGGCAATCCAATTGATGTTCCGATTTATAATTTTGAGACACATAGTCGTACTGAAAAAACAGAAAGAATATATCCATCAAAAGTATTAATTATTGAAGGAACAATGGTATTAACAATTGAAAAAATAAGATCTCTTTGCAATTTAAAAGTTTATGTGTCTGCATGTCCCGAACTAATGTATATGAGAAGATTGAAAAGAGATGTTCGAGAAAGAGGAAGATCAGAAGAAGAAGTTAATATTCGATATTTTCGTGATGTTGTTCCTTCAGCAGAACATTATACAAAACCAACAATGCAATATGCTGATATTATTCTTATGAATAATAACAATAACCATCAATTTGTTGGTCTAAGTCTTCTTTTGGATCATGTTGAAAAAAAAGTCCAAACTCTAAAATAATTTTTTCTTTATTATAATTATATATGCCAACTCAAATTAATATTGATTATGATGAAGACAAAGGAAAATTTATCATTAAAAATAAAATATTATGGATTATTCCAAATAATCAAGAAATTTTTGAAAAAGATTTATCAATTCTCAAAATAAATGATCTCAAAAGTAAAGCTGACATGACAACTTTATCTGATTACGATATTGATATGCTATATAGATTTGCTAAAATAAAATTTAATTATCATGGAACAAAAGATCAATTTATTAGTACACCAATGGTTCAATTATTTCCAGGATTAAATAAATCCATTTTAAAAACAAATGAAATTATGCCACTTGCATATGAACATGTTAAAGATCCAACAAAAAGTCTTGTTATTGAAAATTTTGATCAAAAAAATGTTCAAACAAAAAAGAAAAATTATTATATTTTTTTCTATTTAGTATTATGTCTTATTATTGTAGTTGTATTATTAGCTTAAGAAAATAATTATTTTGTTTACTTATATATATGAATCAATTTCCAGAAGATTTTAATAGAAAAGTGTGTAATGACACAATGGAAAAAAATCAAAATGAATTAGTAAAAGTTATTAGACAAAATTTCCATAAAAAAGTATCAGAAACTATTACAGATTGTGAATCAGTTGCAACATTAGAATTTCCTTCTAAATTATGGCATTGTCATCGAATAACAATCATTAAAGAATTACTTGAAAGATTTGGTAAAGTGAGAATTCAAGTGGCAAATACTCATTATGATGTAACAAAATTAATTACTTCAATTGATGATGTTCCAAATTATGTCAGTAAAGTTTTAATAGAATTTATTAAAGAAAATTGAAAAAAATATGTAATATAATTATAAAACTTTACATATTACACCCGTTCCAGGATTCATTTGGAATCCTACGACATTTGATTGCTTAAGTTCATGACTTTACGTCTAGTTTTTCGCATAGATGATTCTTTTT
>Ga0031658_1000047_pt1 | contig 22594 bp, 40 predicted proteins | sample FrelakmetPLP11PL_FD_55179 | JGI IMG/M metagenome (GOLD analysis project Ga0031658, IMG submission 55179) | Freshwater lake sediment microbial communities from the University of Notre Dame, USA, for methane emissions studies - PLP11 PL | ecosystem: Environmental > Aquatic > Freshwater > Lake >...
GGCTTCGGGCCCTTCGTCTTTCCGTTGGTGGTGCGAGCGGTGTTTCCGTTAGTGGTGCTTGTCTTCATGTCATCATTATATCCGAAGGAGGGTATGAAATCAACCCCTATGACCAACAATCTTTGCGGATTTCCGTAAGTCATGGCGCAGCCGGCATTTATGTCCCATATGGGTTATCGGACGCATTGTGGATAACTTCTGGGTAACAGCCGGTGGGTCGTCGATCATTCGTTGACATCAAATGTCAACATCAACATTTGTTTTCAAATGTTGATAGTATATTACCGGACCATGTTATTTTGACCCTAACCACTTATCCAGAACTTATCCACATTCGGNAACAGACGGCTTGACATGGGGCAGCCCTTCCCCTATAATCATGCCATGACCACTAAGAACCTCTCACTTTCAGAGCATACAGAAGCTGAGCTCGTCGCACGCCTTCAAAGTTACGAGATCGAATTCCGCGCTGCGATTCTCGGCGGCGTTCGCCATCTCAATCTCGCTGACTTGTTTATGCTGACATTGTTGGAGCGCAATATGAAGAGCGTCCGACACGAGCTTGATCGTCGCGCTGTTGCAGCTTTCATCTAATCCCGAACCAGAAGGAATCACAATGACCAACGACAACGACAACTACAACGGCTGGACGAACTACGAAACATGGAATGTCGCTCTTTACCTTGACAACGACGAAGGAATTTACAATTTCATGCTTGAAGGCCTTCGCCATCTTCTGGCTGAGCGGAATGACGATTGGACTGGAATCTCGACTCAAGAGCTTCGCGAGCTGGTTCAAAGCGCATTCCGTGGTGATTCTACGCCTGATGGTGTGCGGTTGAGTAATTCCGAGATTGATTGGAGTGAAATCTCCGACAAGCTTCTTGAAATGGCAGAAGGCAACGATCTCGCGACACAGCCAGCTGGAGATGAGATCGACGAAAGCTCTGATGCTGATGCTGACTTCGAACCAGATCGACTCGACATGGCCGATGGGCCTGATGACCGGTATCATTCCGGTACTGGTGAGATGATCGACGACGAATCGTATGACAATTATCTCGACAACAATTCCGGTAATTACTGGAACGGCTAATCTAGTTCGTTCTCAAACGACATTCCTTCAACCTCAATTCACAGGATATCTGACATGAGCTACTACGACGACGACACCGATCTTGACTTCGACACCGATTACGATCTTCTCGACTCCGAAGAGCGGGAGATGGAAGACCAGGACAACGCTGATCCGCAATACATCACCGGTGATGATTGGGCTGATCCAGCGTATGACGACGACGACGATGACTCGGAACGCGATTGTTGCGACTGATCATCGGAATCACGGATCAAAGTATCGGTTATTGGGTGGGGGAGAGCGCATATCCGAAAGGATATGCGTTTTTCATTGATATAGCGGTGTTGATAGTATTTGTTGATAGTAATTGTCAACGGAGCCTAACACCATTTACATATTAGCTAATAGAATAACCCCGCACAATAGTACGGGGCTTTCTGTTTGGGCTTTCTGTTTTTGTTTTGAGTTTACTGCGGAATCTGAGAGTTTACTGAGAAATCACAGAGAAGTGGTATATTTGGTGCAGCGGCTGAGCCCAGTGTTCGGCAGCACCTTTACAACCATCGGCAGCACCTTTACAACCATCGGCAGCACCTTTACAACCATCGGCAGCACCTTTACAACCATCGGCAGCACCTTTCCCCCACTTTCCCCCACTTTCCCCCACCATTTCCATAAACATTTCTTCGTAAACTCCGAAATCGGTCTTTCGATGGTATCCATACTCCATAAGAGAGTAGTTGATACCTCTATTTCACTCTGATGGATCTGTATGAAGGACTTCTGTGATCTTGGAAAGATATTGAAATCCGAGCTTTTGACTTGAGAAGATTCTCAGCGTATCATTCAAAGTACGAATTGTATCTCCGTTCTCTGTCAATGTGGTCTGAAGAATGTGGAACTCTTCTCCATAGTAATAACCAATGAGAATCTTGTTTGAATAAGGTTCTGGAAAGCATTGAATGATGAAGTCATTCATATGAAGCTTCTCATATCCTTCTTCCATGATATCTGGAAAAGTGCCATTGTCATTACATTCGATAATTTGAATTGGAGAGAGATGAGTGGTCATAGCATNGNTCCTACTTGTCGGTGAGTGATGTTCTTGATTGTGAGTTCGAGTGTTGGTGAAATGTCTAATGGGTTTTCGTTGTTTGTGAGTCTTGAGTATTCCTCGTCTGTGACTGCGCAAATGGAGATATCACCCATTCTGTACCATTTACCATCGCGTGTGATGACGACTAGTGTCGTTCTTGGAATCATAATGGCACTTTATCCAAAGATAGATTGTACAATGGATTGAATAGAGAACACAACGAAGAGAAGAATGACAACGATTGCGAGAAAGAATGTGAACACCATAAATAGCGCAATCGAGTTCCTAAACGATTCTGATGTTGAATTGGAGGAATAAGTTTCCTTGGGGTACATCGAAAGACTAGCAGCGGTCATGTCATTGAGTGAGCAATGAGGATTTGGAAGAAACCCGCTCGAATCTGATTCTCGTCTTCGCTTTCTCTTTCTGGGAAGAATGGAATCATTCATCACCATTCCTTGATCGCGATAATAGAGTTCCTTTTGTTGTTCGCGTAGAGCTCGTAGTTCATCAGCGGTATCAGCCGAACGCATGGCTGCGTTCGCATTACCAATTGCGATACATTTATCAACACTCCAATTGTCATCTGTTGGTGATTGATGAGGAATGGGAGTACGATGAGTGAAATGAGTACTCATGAGTTCTTTGTCACTTGTGTTTTCGGAAGTGTTTGTGAAGGACTCTTTCAATCTCGTCAACACGATGGTGAAGATGATTGAGTGCTGAATTGATTGAATAGAATGATACCGACATTGCTGCGACGATTGCGACAATACCGATGATTTGAATTGTTGTGTCTGAGAAGTGTGTCATCATACCTTATCTAGTGCGAAAGTGGGGACGGGATTAAAACCTTGTTTGAGAAGATACTTGTAGAGTCTTCGTGAGTTTTCAATGGTGTTGTACTGCTTGCCATTCACATTGATGGGAATTGGCTCACTAAAGGGATCCGAAGGATCGGAGGGAATATATACCTCTTCGCGAACATTCATTGGTTCAGAGAGAGTCTCACCATCCTTCATTTCACATTCCCTCACACGCATGAGGTCGCGGCCTTCCTCATGAGAGAAGGTGTAGATGTGGACGACATCTCCGTTTGGAAGACAGGTATTCATGCCAAGTGAATAGTTGCGGTAGGTGATCATGAGATGTCTCCGTGAATAAGAAAAAAAGATTAAGCGTGTGATCCGGTCACGAAGATACGGAAAATGTTTGGGTAGTTTCCATCCTCATCCATGAAACTCATATTGTCGCAATGGTTGACGATGAAATCCTCGAGCTCGACCGCTTCGGTGTCGCTCAATTCGATGAGCATCTCAAGAATAGATGCTTGGAGTTCTTCACGATTGGGAGTTGGGGTATTGTCAGATGTCATTGTGTTCTCGGATAAAGGGACTATGGTCAAACATAATTAGAAACGCTTTTCAAGGGTGCAGACTTAAGGAATGCTATCGTCGGAAGTGAGATCAATTTGCTCGCATCTGACTTGAAATTGTGGTATTGGACAAGAGATTTCCAAATCAGACGAGCTCGAGTAAAGTGGAGTGGATATATGTTGTCGTTGATGAAATTGTAATCCTCTTCGGTAGAGGAAGGAAGGGACTTCGATGATGATGGTGGATCACAATAGATCCAAGTAGGATGTGAAATCTCAAAAACATTGTTTTTGTTGGTTTCCACTCCAAGAATGGTCATGTATTCGCCATCGTGGTTCGTGAAAAGAAATCCAAGTTTATCTGTCGGAGGGACGCACACACCCAAGCGCGACGAAGGAGCGTTTGACGCGAGTCGGTCGCCGGAAATGAGCAAATGATATTTTGAAACAGGTGTTGTTGAAGTCGTTGTCATAGTGCTTTCTCAATCTTAAAGCAATCCCATTCCCACAAGAGTGCTGTCTCTCTGGCAGGTGTGCCAGAAGTTCGGGTTGGTGACTCCATACAAGTACAATACATACGCCTTGCTTGGTCACGCTCTTCTTCCAAGCGAATCAAAGCAGCATATGCTTCACATAGAGTCCGAATTACATCAAGCGGGAGATCCATTCTCTTTGATTCTTGTCGAAGATGAAGTGTTATGTCTTTCATGGTGTTTTCTTTTCGTAAAGATCTCTCCACCCATTAGTGCTAGCAATGTCTTCTTTCGCTTCGCCTGGCCGATCACTTCCTGCGCTCCACTCGCAGAAGAGGCGCCGCGCCTCGTCGCGCTCTTGCAATGCTTTGTCCCGCTGATCGCGGATTCTCTCAACTTCCTGTCTGAGAGCCATGACTTCTGTGAATAGCATGTAATCAGCCATTGAGTGTTTCCTTTTTGTAAAGTCCGTGCAGTCCTTCCAAGTGTCCATTAGAATCCGCACCATGTTCGATGCGACAGTTAATTTCTGACAAGATTCTCCGCACTAAAGAGTTTGCTGCGTCACGCTCTTTGAGCAACTTCTTATTCATCTCACCAACAGGCTCACATGCATAGCAACAGCCTTCGAAGCCATTCTTAATGGTTTCGACTTGCCGACGAAGTTCATCCCGTTCGGCATTTGAAGTCTTGAGTTCAGCGCGAAGTCGATAACACTCTGCCTTCAACTCGTCCACCGCTTCGGCAACATCTTGGAGTGCCTGATTAGCGTCTGAGAGTGAGAGATTCTTTGGATTGCTCATTGTGTTTGCTCCTCGTCTGCGTTCATTTCAATTGACTCGCTACTCCACTCGATCATTCCATTCTCAATATCGGATGGATCAACTCCACGCAATTCTTGCTCTGTCCACACGACAACAGCGCAACCACGATCATGCAGCCAGCGCATCATCTCTGCGATGATCGCCTGTTCTGTATCCGCGCTTTTGAAGTTTGGTTTCTTCATATCACTCATCGGTGTTCTCCGTGTTTGGATTTAGCGGTTGGATGAACGCATAACAGCATCAGCGAGTTCATCTTGAAGCGCACGAATTGCTTCGTCGGCGGTGGCGACGGCGGCGGGAGATGGACGACTTTTGACGAACCGTGCCATGATACTCTTACCTGAATGCCATCGCAGCCATTCATATGTTGGATCACGACCAACATTTCCCACCGTACCCCTGAAGTTGCATTCCCACACTTCCGTGAAGGTGGTGTTGTGCTTGCATGGCTTCCTGTCTGCATCATCTCTAGCCCACTTCACCACGAAGAACTCTGAACCCACCTTATAAAGTTCTCCGATCTCTCCATCACGATCTGTGATGTGTTTGACAAAGACAAACTCTGCCTGTTTTGAAGTCTTGTTGGTCATTTGGTTTTCTTTCTTGTTGGTTTAGCGGTTGGATGAACGCATAACAGCATCAGCGAGTTCATCTGTAATAGTATCAAGAGCAGTACTGAGCAGCTGGATGATTTTCTCCCCGCCCCGCTCAAACTGAACAGGCGAAAGAGTGCCATCGCCAGACTTGTTAAGCAAGTCTTGAAGCAAATCCATGCAGTTATCAATGCGAGAATTGATTGTGAGAAGATTCTTTTCAGAAATCTCAACCTTGATGGGCTTGACGCGAACGATAGTGGTCTTGTTCTTCTTCTTCATATGTGTATTATACCACAAATCGACTTCTTTGTCAAGTCGAGTGAGTGTAAATATGGATAAGTTTTGTGTGAGTGGAAATCACTGCTCCACCTCGACGCGAACCTTGAAGAAATCCTTCTCAGACTTCTCAATCGTAAGAGAAAGAATCTTTCCGTGTCCTGAGAAATCATCTCCGATTTGGAGAAAGGGCCCACCTTCAAAATCCACATACGCAATGTCGGTATTGTTGTCAGCCATTCCAGCACGGCAGAAAAGCGATTTACCTTCAATGGTATACCAACCATGACCATTTGCGATAATGGTGCGCTTATCGCCATAACGAGAATGAAGAGTGAGTTTGTGTGTCATGTTACCTTGCCCTTGAGTATTCGCGGTTGAGTCGTCGTGCGTCTTCGTCGCTACGCGCAATGAAGAGTTCGCAGTCTGCTTTGTGAGAGTAAATGATTCTTGCTACTGACTTGAAGGTGTGTTTGTCTGAACAATCAACGCAGTATTCGGTATCGGGAAAGAACTCAAGTCGCGCAGATGAAATCGGATTTCCGCAGTCGAAGCATTTATCCACGAATAGCCTCCCGAAGTTGAGATGCTACTTCATTGTAGCGTTCCACTAATTCATAAACTGCGTCTGCGGATTCATCATCTGAATTCAATCGCAGAATCGCTGCGCCATCCTTGACGCGCTGAAGAAGTTGAGTATCAGACATCATGATGTAGGTATCATCCATTTGGATTAATTTCCTGTTGTTGAGAGAATACAAACGAAGATGTTAGGGCATTCGATTATGTCGCGGAAATTGTCTTCCAGATTCGGCAATATATTGCTGAACAGCATTAATTGTAGCCAGGTTTGCCTGATCAAGTTCTCTCTTGAAATTATCGCTTTGATCGCGGAGTCTGGCATTCTCGTTTGAGAGTCTAGTGATTTCTGTATCACGAAGACGAATGACTTCCGTAAGAGAAGTAATTACTCTTTCGCAAGTAATCTTTGAAAGAGGAATGTTTGTGTTTTCATCGACGATATCATCCATTTGGGTAAATCTCTCCTGCGATTTGAAGAACATCGCGCTCTAGTCGAACAATCTCATCAATGAGTTTTCGCAATTGATCAGATGATGCGTAACCATCTGCTGATGCGAGATTCGCAATCTCAGTAATTCGAGATTTGATATGCCCAAAGGCATATGGATATCCCGCTGAAACAGGAATAATGCGTGGCGGAAGAGAAGAGCTCGTGGTCATCGGTGATTCCTCTTGAAGAGTTCGTTGTTCGCATTCGCTTCAATCTTCTCATTACACGCATGGCACACCACCGCTGACTCTCCCGCATTCGCGCTGTCGATATCACACGGGAGTTCCCCGTAGATGAATGAGTCTGCGGAGAGAACCTTCATTCCGCAATTGTCGCAAAAGAACATCTTCCCTTGGCGCAGAAGAATCTCATCCTCCAAGTTATCTTGCTCTGGTTCCGAATCGTCTGTGAAACGAGAAACGAGTCGCCTGTCGAGCTCGTCGTTCTTCGCGAGAAGCACCGAATACTGAAGCTCGAGGAGCTGAATCTTAGCGCGAAGATCCACAATCTCATTTGCTGCTTCAACGAGATCGTCGTTGGTCAGAGTGTAGAATGGTTCGCGCGTAGTCAGACGATAGGTAATGTCGTGCTTGGTGGTCATGCGTATCTCGTTTGTGCGAATGATTGTTTGATGGTTCGTCGTTGGATGAATGCTTCGCCGTCAGCGCGAGCATTTCGTTCTTTCGTGATCTTCTTACCGATGCCGAATGGTTTGCAGATGGTGAGATTGTGCTTTACTACTGCTGCACCTTCGCGTTCTGCTTCCAAGTCGAAGCGATCAAGAACTCGCTTTGGCATTGTCGAGCTCCTGAATCAAGGAATCGCGCTGCTTGGTAAGATCAACAACCAAATTGTCGAGAACCTCAATCGCAATCGCGGACTGCTTCAAGTAGTCAATGTGTTCGGGTTCAAAAGAATCCTCATTTGCATTTGCGAAGTCGGTGAGAAAGACTGCGAGAGTTTCGAGGTGTGGATTGATCATAATGTGTATTATACCATAAGTCATCAAGCTTGTCAAGCTCTAAGCTCCCGATTGTGGATATCTATTTACCTCAAGTCTGATTTAGAACCAGTAAGATCAATTAAATTATAGGTTGGATATCTCTGCTTAAACTCTTTGTGTATGGTATCAAGCGAACCACTTGAGAAATACATTCTATGATTTGTGTTCATGGATATTTCTTTTCGCACATGGTCAATTCTTCCATACACATGAGGATGCGACCTAGTTGCAATACCTTCATCATCATGGTGATAAGCATCAGGAAATACAATATCGTGGGTTTGTCCCATGTGGGATATCGGACGAACTGCTATGTGTTTTTCGTCAGCATTATCCTTATTCAATTTTATAGTTGGTCCAGATGCCCACAAGTCAGGTAATTTCTGTTCTTGACCTGGTGTAACACCCCATACTTTACGCAATATGGAATTAAGTTTCTCGCGATGTCCCTTATCCTCAAACGATGGATCAAAATCTGAGGAATCGTGTCCGCGTGAAAGATATTCGCTCTGCGCTTCGGGTGTGAGAATACCAGCTTTCCCACGCTCATCACGCTCCTGCTTCATTTTATCTGTTGCTTCTGATAATAATTGTTTGAAGGTTATCATCTATCGTTATCTCTATAGTCATCTAGATATCTTAAGGGAAATCCATAAACATCAGTAGGCGGTGGAACCCAATTGCTTGCAAAAGTTCTAGGAGTCTGTGACTGAGTAGATTTCTGTGTGGGTGTTACTTTACTGACTACTGGCACTGGTGTCTTCTCTTTTTCTGTTTTATTAGATAATCGTCTTTGATTTTTTGCTTTTGCAGAAGAAAGGGAGTCCTTCAACGATTCGATATCAGTGGAAAGTTCATTCTTTCTCGCATTCACTCGTTCGTTGTGACGAATATTGACTTCCTTATCCATTCCAGGAAACAAAAACTCAGACGATTCCTTATTTTTTGGTACTGATGAATGGTCACCACGATTGAGAGCAGATAATTCCTTTTGTTTATTGGAATAAGATGCCTGTATTCGATTCTCTCGTTTCACACCTTCGGGTAGGTAATCTTTAAAGTTCTTCATATCTTTATTTATAAATATGGAATATAAGAGCTCTCTTACAATTATCGTGAAACAACTCAATTACAGAAAAGAAATAGAAATATGAAAAAAATAAAAGATTTACTCAACGAATTTAGAAATAGTGGTAGCGGTGGAGGTGGTGGGGGAAATAACGATCCGAGTGGTGGAGATTTCTCAAGAATAGAACAATTCGCAGAATCCATTCCATTTACTCATATCACCACAGGAGAAGATGAAATTACCTTCAAGAGTGCCAATCATGCTCTTTTGGCAACCGCGCATAGTCTTGCGAAGCATGAAATGGGGCGGGAACAAGCAAGCAAGAGTGGAAATAAACCAATGCACGAATACTTTATGGCATCAGCCGGTACTCACGACGATGTATTGGATGCATTATCTCATCACATCATGAATCACCCAAAGCTGCCATATGACTTGATAGATTCTGTTCCATCTTATGTTGAACACATTCAATCCGAAGCGGAGAAAACAACACGCGGTGCAGAGAGAATGGGATCAATGTTTGAACCAAGAATGGGAGCTGCAAACACCGGAGAAAAGACGCTCAGGACTCATAGTCATCCTGATATGGAGCTATTACAACAACATCCGCATCTTCACGATGACACACATCATCTCAAGAATGTGATACAGGAATTAAAGGATAATCCAAGTGATGGATACTTCCTGAAGAGTGATGAAACTAAATAAAAAAACAACCCTCCAGCAATGGAGGGTTGTTCTTAATCAGTCATTATATTTTATTACAATCCACAGACTCCAGCTGGAGTTAAGTCCATAGTCCAATTTCCATTAAGGGAAATATTCGGACTATATGCTGACGCACCAGTAGAAATGAGATTGAAACTACCATTTGTTCCTAGTGAAACGGTACCAGGATGTAAGATTTCGAGTGATGCATTTTCTGCATACATGAATCCTTCTTGTACTGATGTCGCATCTGCTGTTGGATATTGCGCAAAAGAGACTTTACCACTATACAGCTGCAGATTATTCATATCAACACCATGTTTTATCACTATACTTGGGTTTTGATTAGAACCTCCGCCAAAAGTTGTCAATTTTTCCACATATGTTCTGCTTAACGCATCAGGGCCTGATGCACCTTCGAATCCTGTATCTTCTTCAAATGTAAGAGTTGGGCCACCCAAGGTGTGGGGTGCTAGGTAGATAATACTTATATCAAGACCAGAGGCATATCCTCTATGCACAACAATACCTGTATCTGACCCACCTGAGTATATTCCATTATATCCACTAGTGGTAGAATAAACATGAAACACATCATAATTGCGTAAACCACTATTAGCATAAGGATTATTATTTATTGTATATTGCAACGCTGATCCTAATTCCAAGTTTTGCAAATGTACGGTAGCGTAAGTAGAATACGGTGACACTGGAATAGTACTTATTGTGCGCACGGTTCCTTTAATCCAATAGGTGTGCGTTTTCCTTGCTGCAACACTAATAATAGCATTTGCTCGTGTTACTCCACTTCCATCAACCAAGTGAATGTAAGAGGCAGAATCAGCTGGCGCACCACACGCGCCGGCTCCAACATTAAGTGCCAGTGATGCTGTTCTGAAACTAAAATAACTTCCTGATGATCCGAGTGGAACAGGACAGTCGGGATTGACTACAACCGAAGAAAAATATTGAATGCCACCACTATATCCAAGCATCGGCCCTTGCGGTGCTACAATCGGATATGTCTCTACATTATAACAATTGCCCAACACGGAATATTTCGTAAAGATAATTGGTTCACCATCTTGCGGAATCCTATTTGCGTGTGTGGGTAAAAACCCACAAAGTCCAAAGGGAGCCCAATTTGTCCAATTTACTACATTATTTACATTGCCACTCGCGCCAGTTACACCCAGCCAGTAGAATGTTGCCATGTGTGCATTTCTCCTATTTCTACTAGTATATAGGGAAATTGCTTAATACATTAAAAAGAAAACCCCCGATTGCTCGGGGGTTTCTTGTTTGACTGGGATGTTCTGATTATTTAGACGCTGAAGACGATTCCGCCAGTGCGTCCACGCTTGAATTGAATTCGCGAACCGAAGTGGATGACAAGTGACTTCTTCAAGTCAACCGCTTTCATGTTGAACTCACGCGCAAGGTGCTTGACGGTGAGTCGTTCGGTCAAGGAGCGAGAAACGAGAGAAGTGAAGTCGATGTTGGTCTTAGCAGTCGAGAGCATAGTAGCAGTCATGTGATTTCCTTTGAATTGTCTTTGCGATTTGTGCGAAATGATTGTGTGGAACACGAAGAAGAGGTTTGGTTGGGATGTATGAAAGAGTGATGATTGATTTCAAATCAAAAGGGAACCTCCATATCTGTCTCGTCCTTATTCATTGCGTTCACAGAAGGATAGGCAGGAATGTCGTTGCCGTCAATCTTGTTGTAGAAGGAGAGAAACGCGGTCTGCGTATCTTTGTCGAATCGCGCAAGCGACATCTGAAGTGCCTTCTGCTTGCATCCAAAGATGGAATACGCTTTGCAGATATTGATTGCACGGCGAGTCGTGATGAGATCGCTGAAGGTTCCATCATTACAACCCTTGCGAATGGACTCAGTCCACTTCGTGAGACAATCGGCGAAATGCTCATCAACCTTGCCGAAAGACTTCATCTTCTTGAGAAGAATCTTCTTCTCAACAGCGCGAGGCGCATAGTCAATCTCAAACCAAAAGTCGAAGCGGTCGAGCATTGCTTCGTTCATCACGCGAGTACCGACGAAACGACCATCGTCGGAACCCTTACCCTTTGTATTGCAAGTAGCAACGATGTTGAAGCGCATGGAATTCGGAATCTTGGTGATGATGCGCTCAATGAACTTACCCTTACCTTCAAGTGGAGACTGAAGACACATGGTCTTCGCAGTACCACAATCCATCTCATCGAGAAGCAGAATCGCACCACGCTTGAGAGCGACAATCACAGGCCCGTCTTGCCATTCCATCGAAGTCTGACCATCGTGATTGACCAGCTTCCAAGTACCGATGAGCGAATCCTCATCAGTCATCTCGGTGAAATTGACGCGCAGACATTCGCGATTCAACTTCGCGCAAATCTGCTCAATCATTTCGGTCTTGCCTGTACCTGTGTTGCCAGTCAGAACCATTGGAGCAAACATCTCACTCTGAATCACCTTCAGGACATCATCGTAATGTCCGAATGGAACATAGTCCTTATTCGTTTCGGGAATCAAAGTAGTACGATCTCCGTTGCTTGAAGCAGCGAGAGTGTACATGACGGCATCGTTGTTTGCAGTATTGGTAGCAATCGGTTTCGGCATTGGGGCAATCTTGGTTTGCTTTGCGAGAGTAGTGTCGATGTAGAAGAGTCCGCGACCATAACTACGAGTCTTGTCTTGAACGAACCACGAAGGAGGATACTTCATTCCGATGGAATTAGCAGCCTCTACGCATTGTGATCGAGTGACGATGTTGTTGCCATTGGAAATGGTCTTGATGGCATGAAGGAAGACGGATTTGTTTGCAAGTTTGGGCATGAGCATATTATACCAAAAGTTCAAGCTCTTGTCAATAGCTTAGGACGACATAATTTTTATTTTTTCAGAGTCGTTCTGACTCTGAGCGGGTCGGATAGAGTCGGTTTGACTCTATGTTGATAGTAGTTATTATCGGACTATAAATAATGGACATTTAAGGTTGACAACTACTTGTGTTTATGGTATAATGTCATTATGTCCAACCACAATCAGAACACGCAATCCATTCTCGCAAAGACTCTCGCGGAGGAGAATCTCAAAGTTCAATTCGATCCATCTGCAAAAACTGCAATGTGCGATGTTGCAAATCGTGTCATCATTCTTCCTGTATGGGAAGGATTGTCTGACTCTGTGCGTGACTTGTTGATTGGTCACGAAATCGCTCACGCTTTGTATACTCCCGACATTGATAAGGGAAAGAAGAGTGACGAAATTAGTGGGCCTTGGACTTCTGCTGCCGAAGATATCGGTGGCAATGTTCATGCTTCGTATGTGCAAGGCATCATGCAGATTGTCGAGGATGTTCGCATTGAACGCAAGGTGAAGAGTAAGTATCCTGGCCTTCGTCGCGACTTCAGCGCGGGATATCGTGAGTTGTTCGATAAGAACTTCTTCGGTACTGATGGCATTGATATCAATAAGAGTTCGTTTCCAGATCGAATCAATCTCCATTTCAAGGTTGGTGTTCATCTTGCTGTTCCATTCTCTGCTGAAGAGCAAGTGATTGTGAATGCCATTGAGAAGAATGATACCTTTGATGGAACAATCAATCTGACATCTGAAGTGTTCCGATTCATTGGTGGTTGCAAGACTCACATTGAAATGCCTAAGACTCAAACCTCAAAGAGTTCAAGCAGTAGTTCATCTACAGAGAACTCAGAATCAGGCGAATCTGATTCATCGAACACAGAATCAATAGAGCAAAGCACCATGCCAATGGGTTCTGCTATGGATAATGAGGAGTCTAACCCACTTCCCATTATTCGCACACAAAGCACTTTCGATAGGAATCAGCAGAACTCTGTGTCTGACAGGATTTATCAGGTCAAGTACGCAACACTTCCAATCGCTAATCAGAATCGCATGATTCTTCCATTCAAGAAGACTAATGCGATTCTTTCAGACTTCTTCTCCAATTTTCAGGAAAACTCAAAGTCACATGGTTTGCTCATGACGGCAATCAACGAGAAGTATTCGCGATTGCTTTCCAATAGCAAGCCTCTGATTAATCAGTTGGTTCAGCAGTTTGAAATGAAGAAGTCTGCCGATGAGCAGAAGCGCACCACTACTTCTCGTAGTGGAAAATTGGATACGGATCGTCTGTGTCTTCACAAGATTACCGACGATATCTTTCTCAATTACTCAAAGGTTGCCGATGGTCAGAATCACGGCATGGTCATGTTCATTGATTGGTCGAGTTCAATGAATGTTTCAACCGAAGATGTTTTGACGCAGGTCGTCATGCTCTCGCAGTTCTGCAAGCGTATGCAGATTCCGTTTGATGTCTATCTGTTTAGCAGCAGTCAGCATCTCATTGGCAAGCATCTCGGAGAACATGGCGAATCGCAGTATGTCGATTTGAATCAATGGAATACGAAATCTTCCATTGACTCCTTTCGCAAGGAGAGCTCCTATTCAAGTAAGACAACGAAAGATAATGATAAGTTCAACAATGAAAGTCTTTCTCTCATTCATATTCTCTCTTCCGATATGAATACCAAAGAGTTCACTGATGCGTTGAAGAATGTGTTCACTCTTGGTCAATTCGTCACTCGTCCAGCTGATATTCGTGTCGTCAAGGGTGATCCATCACAACAAGTTGCTAATGTTAATCTCTATCCTCCCGTAGGATTTAGTCAAGGAAATACTCCTCTCGACTCGACCATCATTGCTGCGATGAATATCGTTCCTGAGTTTCAGAAGAAGCATAAGGTTCAAATCGTCAATACGATTTTCCTCACCGATGGAGAAACAGGTCATTCTCCAATTCAAAGTATGGTTGGAAATAGGGATACCAAGGGCTTTGTCAATTGTCCAATCAACGGCAAGGAATACTCTGTTGACAATTTTCAGCGAACAACTGATGCTCTGCTCCATATCTTCGGAGATGTCACTGGCAGCAACACCATCGGGTTCTACATCGTTGTTGCCAAGGGTGGTTACTGCCCATACTTTGATGGTGACCGCAAAGAGGAAGTCAAGAAGATGAATGAGGTTGGATTTTACGAAGCACCTGCGATTCTCAATCTCAACTATTATGGTCGAACGGATAAAATCCGTAATCACGGATATGATCGTTTGTTTGTGCTTCCAAACAACCACGATATCACCGATATCGACTCCGTTGACGAAGCGATGAATGAACTGCCCACCAACGCTACATTTACTCGCGTTCGCAATACATTCTTCAAGACAATTGAGAAGCGGTCATCTTCGCGCGTGTTCATCAATCGGTTCTCCGATGTGATCGCGAACCAAATCAAGCGGTGATTCCCGCATAAAGGAATCTCAACTTCTCTCTACTTGGGAATAGCTTAACACCTATTCCCAATTTTTAANACCAATTAATGATATAANGNTATTTAATTCATTAAATTTGGAATGAAAAGTCCGATAATANTANTATTATCGGACTTTTTCATCAACAAAAATGTTGATAGTATTTTGTTGATAGTAGCACAGCTCTGAGTCTAACCGCTATTTATTGCTTTTTTACCAGAGTATCTTCTGTTTTTACAAAGCTAGGAGGCACTACATACCATCCTTCTGGAATTTCTACAATATTATCGCTGAGACTCCACTGCCCCTCCGTCAGGCTGTATATTCTTGACTTGCAGTGTGGTCCCACTCGAAACGGGCTGTCCTCCGACACTAGTATCGTTCTGTTTCCGCATCCAATCATCCAACTTGCTACCAGCAGCAATAAGACGATCCCGGTCAACTTGCGAGTCAATCGCTGTTGATCCCTTTTCCATTCTCTTTTCCAAAAAGGCGAAGAGTGCGAAGGCGATTTGAGCAATGATTTTTTCAAACATTTTATCCTTTACTTGACAGGAGTAGCTGGTGGAGTGGAATTTGCCGCATCTTTAGCAAAGATAAGACCTACACCAGCAAGTATTGCTGCAATCGCTGCTGTATAATCAGGAAGTGTCAAGGGATCGTTATCAAATAATGCTGTGCAAATCGCACCCACTGCTACTAAAATAGCACCTATACCAGCAAATGTCGTATTCTTGTTATTCATAAATCTATCTCCTTTGTATACTATTATATATAAAGGTGATGATAAAGGATAAGAAGTTTACCAAAATCCTCAAGGCAGCAATGCGGTCGAAAGACTCAGAGAACATCCTTTCATCACCCCAATTCTTACACTTTATAGACAAGGAATCTCAAAAAAGAGGAATAGATCCTTCTTTATTCTATTCCAAGAATAGTAAATTCATGAAAAAACTAAAACACTAGTGCCGCGTTCGGGCTTTCGCTACCTCAACTTGGACCTAGGGGGGATTCAGAAATGAGTCCCCCATCTTTATAAATAGAATTGATGAAAACATTTAAACAATACATTAACGAAGGTCGTCTTAGCGTAGCAGCAGCAGCACTTGGTATTGCTGGAGCAGCAATGGCAGCACCACCAAAACCAGAAGCAATTGAACATATGGTTCAATTTATAAAACAAAAAGAAGGGTTTAGACCAGTAGCAGAACCAGATAAGATCGCTACTGGAAATCCGCCAGTTGTCGGATATGGCACAACACACACCTATCCAGATACTGGTAAGGCCATTAAAATTGGAGAAACTATTACACCAGAAAAAGCAGAAGAACATGTTAGAACATATCTTGCGAATATGACTCCACATCTTGAAAAGATACCAGGTTGGGATGAAATGCCCGTTGGAAAACAATCAGCACTTATGAGTTTTGGTCATAACTTTGGATCAGGATTCTATAAACCAAATGCGAAACCAAATGAAGATTTCTATTCGATAAGTCAAGATTTAAAAAACAAAAACTGGGAAAATGTTCCAGCTACTCTAAAACTTTATAATAAGAGTGATGGAAAAGTTCAAGGTGGTCTTGTAAAGAGAAGAGCATCGGAAGGACAGATGTGGAGTGGATCCGATTCAGAATCAAAACCTAAAACATCATCACAAGACGATGTTAAAACAACTGCTACAACAGCAATTGATACTCATCAAGTTGTACGGGGTGATACTCTTGGAGCAATTGCCAAGAAGTATGGAAAAAGTGTACAAGATATTCAGAATCTAAATCCAAACATCACCAATCCAAATGTAATCAAACCAGGACAAAAGATAAAGACTAAATAATAATATGTACAATGATGTCTTTAAATCTTTAAATGAATCGGTAAAGAAGAGAAATACACCAGATTCACATGTGCTTTCATCTCCAAAGGATGTAAATGTTATTCATCGTGGATATATTCGTAATTCAGCATATCCGATTAAATATGATTTCATTCCAAAGGAAAAGGGTAAATCGAAGAACGAAGGAACCCATGTGTATAGATTCTCGAATAAATCAAATATTGGAATAATTGAAATAGAGCATAAATTAAACACATCACAGGATTCTGGACACGAGACGACATCCACGATTTCATCCGAATTGGGTGAACTCGAAAGAGACATTAATTTAGAGAGAACTATGGTTCCTGCTGTGGTTCATCATATAAAATCCCACGATCCAGACATCATACGATTGAAAAAAGGATATCCATACACCAAGGATTTACTTGAAAGAATAGACTCAGAAGGTAATATCTACGACCAAACGAAGACTGATTTTGGTACAATCTTGAAAAAGAAAACACCAATACCTGACAAGGCAAAACGAATAATCTCGCATATCAAAAGTAAACTAAGACTAAATAATAATAAGAAATAACAAGGAGAAATACATGCCATACCTACCATCATCCGCAAACTCATCAAGAACCGCCTTTGACTCAATTCGCGAAGCAAAGCAAAAGACAGAGCGAGCGCAAAACGAAAGACGCAATAATGCTCCCATTGCTCCAAAATTCACTCAAAAGAATGTAAATGAATCAAGACAATCAACTCTTCAACAAAGAGCACAGAGAGCGCAGAATCCAATTATACCAGTCAAATCAACACAACAAATCGGTGCTGAGAGAAACAGAGCAGCTGCTGAGAGTCGTGCGCAAGTTCGTTCACGAATCGATCAATCAAGAAACGGATAATTTATGCCAAACTATGGTTTTATTTGTAATGGGTGTAAACACGCTTTTGATAGACTGCTTCAGATAAAGGACAGAGAATTACCTTTATCTGAAGCATGTCCACAATGTAATAAAAAGAAAATACTTAAAGATTATGGTTCTTATACACAAGTATTAACATCTGATACCAAACTCACACCAGATAAAGCAACTGGTGGAAAATGGAGTGAACTGATGAATAGAATGAAGCGTGGTGTTGGAAAACAACATCATCAGAATTTAGACTCTGCTACGGCAAGAACAGGAAGACAATGGCTAGGTTAACATTTAAACAATACTTAAACGAAGACGAATTATTGACAAGACCATTGCGTATGGTTAAACTTAAAAAGGATCCAACTGATCCAACTGGTAAAAGGCTTATCAAGGATGTAGAAGCAGAAAAAGAAGATATCGGAAATTATCCCGATAATGTTGATCAATTGACTCCTGTAGCAAACAAAGTAGAACCGACCAGATTTGACCAAAGCGAACTTGCCAAACCAGTTATATCTGGTGGATTTGGTAAGACAAGAACAACAGAAATGGCAAAACGCAAAGTAACAAATTCTGATTTTGGACCATCGCAGTTTTATAAAATCGATGCGTCACTTAAAACGCCAGATAAAACATTTAGAGAAGAAAGATAAAAATGAATAAAAGAGAATACCTAGCAAATCTTCAAAGTCTATCCAATAAGAATAAACTCAATGAGTTTTCTCTTGCTGATGCTATGGGTCTAATTGGTATAGGTAATTCTCCTACAGATCCCAGTGACAAAATTAATAAAAGAAAGAAAGAATTAGAAGCAAAAGGTGCTCCAACATCATTTGAAGCACCTACACCAAATACTGAACCAACAACATCAGTCAACACTTCAAAGACTGCCAGTGATGGTGGTGTTATCAATGTAGCTGGTGCTAAAGGAGATGGAGAATCAAATCAAAAAGCATTAAAAGCTGGTCTAGATAATATCAACAGACAGCGTCAAGCTGGTGAGATATCCGCAAAAGACGCAGCTGATTACAGGGCTCAATTATCAGATAGAGCAGGAGCAGCAATTGGAGAAGTAGAACAACAAGAAAAAGAATCAGCAGTAGAAAAAGGACTCGACCGAGTAGCAGATGTTGCTGAATTCATTCCTGGTGCGGGACAGGGAGTTGCTGCGCTTCATGCTTTATCATACGGAGCAAGAGGAGCAATGTATGGTGATGAGGATGGAAAATATGCTAAAGGTGCTGTTCAAAGTGGAATAAATGCTGTTCTACCCTCTGTGCTTGGCGCAGCAGGAAAAGTTGCTACCAAGGGACTTGGTCTTGCGGCCGCTGGTGCTGGAAAAGTAGCACCAACAGCAGTAGGAAAAGTAGCACAAGCAGCAACAGCAGTAGGAGAAAAATTAGCTGGTGCGGGAACATCAGTTGGTGGAGCAGTAGCAGGAGCAGCAGAAAAGGTAATTGGAACAAACGCAACAGCATTGGGAGCAGCTGCATTAAAAGCACCAGGTAATGCTGTTGGAAGTATGGCGGGTGCGTATGGTGGGTATGAGGCAGCAAAAGAAGCAGATTTGGGGTTGGTAGGAACAGCAGCGGCTGTTATTGGTGGAGGAATTGTCGGTGGTAAGGCAGCAAATCTTGGAAATCAAGTCCCAGGACTTGGAAGAGTTATTCCTGATATTGAAGGATCAGTTGCTAGAAATCTAGGAAGAGTTGTAGGTGGAGCAGCAAGAGGAGTAAATGATGCTGCTGGAAAAATACCTATGCCTTCCATGCCATCAATGCCCTCACTACCAGCGGGTGTTAGGAACAAGATAGGAGCGGTCGCTGTGGCTGCTTCTCAACTACTACCAGCTGGAGGTGCGCAAGCCGCATCTCGTATCGCAGTGCCACAAGCAGGAACAGCAATCTCAGCAGTAGAAAGAGGAGTCGTAAATGCGGAGAGAGTATCGGTAGCAGAGAGATTACCTGAGAGAGTGCCAGAGAGAGCGCCAGAGACTGCTCCGAGAGCAACAGAGAAAGTACCAGAGAGAGCGCCAGAGAATGCTCCAACATCATCAGAGAGAGCACCAGAGAGAGCATCTGCGTCTTCAGACATACAAGCAAAAGTAGAAGCAAATGCGAAACAAACACTAACAAACAATTCAAAAGCAGCAGAAACAAATCCTGCTATTGATACAGCGCCTGCTCCTGCTAAAGCACCTGCTACTGATAAAGTTCCTGCTGCTGATAAAGCACCTGTTGCTGATAAAGCTCCTGCTGCTGATGAAGCTCCTGCTAGAAATCCTGTTGCCGATACAGAACCTGTTAGAGAACCTGTTAGAGAGACGAAACCTAGTAAATCAACAAAGACCACAACAGAAAAAACTCCAGTTGCTACTCCATCCTCTGAGTTGTCCAGTGAACCAGTTGTAGGAGCTGATGATCCCTTTGCTGGAAAACAATATGGATATGACAGAACAAACTTTAACAAAGTCACGGGTATAGTAGGAGACTCAACTCGTCGTAGCATAAACTCGACACCTCCATCACCACCAACAAGAAAACTTATTCCAAGACCTCAACTCGAAAACTTTAATATGAAGAAAACAATTAAAGATAAAATCAAAGCAAAATTAAATAATGCTAAAAATATTGGCAGAGATGGTTATTGACATTCAATGATGAATATGGTATAATATGGTTGTGATTGGAAACTTTACCCATAATCTTTTAACTGAACTTCGTGATCCATCTATTAAATTTGAAGTTATAGAAAAGAACGGAGTCCGTCTGTATAAAACACCAGACGGACTCTTTCCTTCTGTAACTAGCGTGGTTGGATACGAAAAGCAAAAGTTTTTCAAAGATTGGAGAAATAAGAATGCCAAGGAGTCACAACGAGTTTGTGATCGTGGCACTCNTCTCCATTCTACCATNGAATCCTATTTGATGAATGAGCATATAGATGTAGGCAATGACCCTACGACATTTGATTTATTCAATCTAATCAAAAAGGAAGTGGATAAAATCACAGATGTTTATGCCATTGAATCCTTTCTTTGGGGTAAAGCGGTAGGCCTCGCAGGAAGAGTGGATTGTATTGCCAAATACAAGGGACAACCATCTGTAATAGACTTCAAAGCAAGCACACGACCAAAGAAGAAGGAAGATATCGCTAATTACTTTTGTCAAGCAACTGCCTATGCCTTAATGCTTCAAGAAAGAACGGGATTACAAATTCCAAACATCGTGATTCTAATTGTAAATGAACAAGGATTTGTGCAGGTATTCAATGAAAAGGTAATAAACTTCGTCGAACCTCTCAAGAATTCAATTGATACATATCGTAGAGAGGTGAATATTAATGAACTTATACAAGAATGATGTAAATAGAAAAGGGTCAGCCTCATGGTTACTCTGTAACGACAACTCAAGATCTTCGTGGTTTAGAGAACAGGTTATTCAAAAGTTTGGTGGAATATTTAATAAGAATGGAAGATATTGGGAATGGGTGGAAAATATTCCTCATACTTCCTCAATAGTAATAACCACAGAACCACCAGTACCAGCACTAGAAGACTCAAAGAAAACATGGACATTTGGTGATGAACAGAATAAATATTACACCACTGAAAATCTAACAGAATTCGCAAAAGAATACAAATTATCAAGACAAAAACTATATGACATGATGAAGGGAGAACGAAAATCCCATAAAGGATTTAAGTTCGTATCCAAGTCCGATCCCGAAAACCTCGCATAGCGAGGTTTTTTATTATAAATATCCTATATGCCACATGAAACAAATGATATAGCCATAACATTCGGTAAGATGAATCCCCCAACTCTTGCGCATCATGCTCTTGGGATGGCAGTGATGGATTACGCAAACAAGCGTGGCATGAGTCATACTATATTTGCGAGTAAACGACATCTTAAACCAACTAAAAGTGTAATTGCCTACGAAGGAACTCCTCTTAGTCCAGAGAAGAAATTAAAACACCTTCAAAGATATTTTGGTGAAGACGCAAATGTTCAACTTCATGTATCTCCATNTCATGCAATTGATGAATTGCTNGAAAAAGGTCATCATAAAGTTCATGTAATGTTAGGTTCTGACAGAATAGATGATACTGGTNCTGGACTTAAAGAAAAATATGGAGATAGAGTAGAAATAGTTCCTTTCGGTGAAAAGCGTGAAAAAGGCGGAACAGGAATCAAAGCAGTTTCTAGCACCATCATGAGGGAACATGCTCGCAACAACAACTTTGCCAAATTCAAGGAATTGGTTCCTCCCCATGTTCCAGAAGAACACGCAAGAGAATTATTCGACGATGTCCGTAAAGGACTTAAATTAGCAAAAATTAAACTCGACGAAGAAGTCAGCGCACAGACTAGAATGAAACTTTCTCGTATCGCCAAGAGAACCTCTAATAGAAGAGCAATGCTTCGCAAGGCTCGACGACGAAGGAAGAAGGGTCTTAAGGTGATGAAGAATAGAGCTAAACAAGATGTAAAGAATCAGTTTAGACATCGTTACTTTAAGGGTAAATGGTCTAAACTTGGATTCTCCAGTAGAGTAAACATTGACAGGAATGTCAATAAGAGAAAAAAGGTTGCTGACTCAATGATTCGTCGAATTCTTCCTGATGTCATCAAGGGAGAGAANCAAAGATTAAGAAATCTAACACGAAGAGAATCATATGATNTAGATGATACAGATATCATTATGGAAGCAGCAAAGAGNATAGATGTTCGTAATGGTGCTACTCGCAGAAAACAAAAACAAAGAACGAAGGAATCACAGGAATCCTCTCAGGGAAATGTTNTNGGAAAATATGCTGTAGTCACTTCAAATANTGGTAAGTATGCTGGTAGAAAAATGGTTGTGAATAAGAATTCATTCAATCCACAAACCATGGATGTTGTTGTATCACCAGATAAATTTGATTTTGCTGATG
>Ga0031658_1000049_pt1 | contig 21609 bp, 17 predicted proteins | sample FrelakmetPLP11PL_FD_55179 | JGI IMG/M metagenome (GOLD analysis project Ga0031658, IMG submission 55179) | Freshwater lake sediment microbial communities from the University of Notre Dame, USA, for methane emissions studies - PLP11 PL | ecosystem: Environmental > Aquatic > Freshwater > Lake >...
GGCATGATCCACGATTTCAAGTACCGCGAAGGCAAGTTCATCCCCGGCTTCCTCAACCCGCAACGCAGCCAGCTCGACGACTACCTCGACGACTTCTACTTCACCCAGGGCTACGACGAGGTGATGGGCGCCTCGCGCAACGACGCCAAGGCGGCGGTCAGCGGCCAGGTGGTCAATCTCGATGCGCGCAAGAAGATCGCCGACCTCGAACTGCCCGGCATGCCGCACCTCGGCTCCGGCATCAGTTGGCAGTGGCAGGGCAAGACCGTGATGGCGACGCCCAACCTCAACGAAGGGCTGATCAGCATCATCGACATGCAGACCTGGAAGACGATCAAGCAGATCAGGACCCGCGGCCCCGGCTTCTTCATGCGCAGCCACGAAAACAGCCGCTACGCGTGGACCGATTCGATGATGAGCAAGGAGTTCAAGGACACCATGCAGATCATCGACAAGGAAACGCTGGAAATCGTCGCCGAACTGAAACCGGAGCCGGGCAAGACCTTCGCCCACGTCGAGTTCACGAAAGACGGCAAGTACGTGCTGGCCAGCCTGTGGGAAATGGACGGCGCACTGATCATCTACGATGCGGCGACGCTGAAGGAAGTTAAGCGCCTGCCGATGAAGAAGCCGGTCGGCAAGTACAACGTGTGGAACAAGATCAGCAAGTCGGAGGGTACGAGCCACTGATGGCGGTCAGGCGGATTTCGATTCCGGGTCGCATTTCCGGTTGACCGGAGGGGTGGGCCTGCTGGACGAGTAAGCATATCCTGGTAACACATCGTCAATAGTAATGACCTATTGAGATTATCCAGCCAATCAATTAGCAAAAAATGGCAGGTCTTACTATGATGAGTTCGGATGTTCTGTGAACATCACTCACCCAGGAGAGCAGAGAAATGGACAAAAAAGACGCAAGTTCCGCAGGCAAGTGTCCCGTCATGCACGGTGGTGCCACGTCGGCCAGCATGTCTAACATGGAGTGGTGGCCCAAGGCCCTGAACCTCGATATCCTGCATCAGCACGACAGCAAGACCAATCCGCTGGGGCCTGACTTCAACTACCGCGAAGAGGTCAAGAAGCTCGATGTCGAAGCGCTGAAGAGAGACCTCAAAGCCTTGATGACCGACAGCCAGGACTGGTGGCCGGCCGACTGGGGCCACTACGGCGGCCTGATGATCCGCATGGCCTGGCACTCGGCGGGCACCTACCGCATCGCCGACGGCCGTGGCGGCGGCGGTACCGGCAACCAGCGTTTCGCACCGATCAATTCATGGCCGGACAACGTCAACCTCGACAAAGCCCGCCGCCTGCTGTGGCCGATCAAGAAGAAATATGGCAACAAGCTCAGCTGGGCCGACCTGATCATCCTCGCCGGCAATATGGCCTACGAGTCGATGGGCCTTAAGACCTTCGGTTACGGCTTTGGCCGTGAAGACATCTGGCACCCGGAAAAAGACACCTACTGGGGCTCCGAAAAGGAATGGCTGGCCCCCAGCGGCAGCGCCAACAGCCGTTATTCCGGTGAGCGTGATCTGGAAAACCCGCTTGCCGCCGTGATGATGGGCCTCATCTACGTGAACCCCGAAGGCGTGGACGGCAAACCTGACCCGCTCAAGACCGCCCGCGACGTGCGCGTGACTTTTGCCCGCATGGCCATGAACGACGAGGAGACCGTGGCCCTGACCGCCGGTGGCCACACCGTCGGCAAGTCGCACGGCAATGGCAGCGCCGCGAACCTCGGTCCTGCTCCCGAGGGTGCCGAGGTGGAAGAGCAAGGCCTGGGCTGGAATAACCACACGACCCGCGGCATCGGTCGCAACACGATGAGCAGCGGCATCGAAGGCGCCTGGACCACCCACCCGACGCAATGGGACAACGGCTACTTCAAGCTGCTCCTCGGCTACGACTGGTGGCTGCAGAAGTCGCCTGCCGGTGCCTGGCAGTGGGAGCCGGTCAACATCAAGGAAGAGGACATGCCGGTCGACGTCGAGGATCCCTCTATTCGCTGCAAGCCGATGATGACCGACGCCGACATGGCGCTGAAGTTCGACCCCGAATACCGCAAGATCGCGGAACGCTTCCGCGACGATCAGGCCTACTTCTCGGAAGTCTTCGCCCGTGCCTGGTTCAAGCTGACCCACCGCGACATGGGCCCGAAGGCACGCTACATTGGCCCGGACGTTCCGCAGGAAGACCTGATCTGGCAGGATCCGGTGCCCGCAGGGCGCAAGGGCTATGACGTCGCGGCGCTCAAGGCCAGGATCGCGGCCAGTGGCCTCGGCATCAGTGAGATGGTGTCAACCGCCTGGGACAGCGCCCGCACCTTCCGGGGTTCGGACAAGCGCGGTGGCGCCAACGGNGCGCGCATCCGTCTGGCNCCGCAAAAGGACTGGGATGGCAATGAACCGGCGCGTCTGGCCAAGGTGCTGGCNGTNCTCGAAGGCATTGCGGCGCAGAGCGGAGCCAGCGTGGCCGATGTGATCGTGCTGGCCGGCAACCTTGGTGTCGAGCAGGCGGCCAAGGCGGCAGGCTTCGACGTGACTGTTCCCTTCGCACCGGGCCGTGGTGATGCCACTCAGGAAATGACGGATGTCGAGTCGTTCGATGTGCTGGAACCGGTGGCTGACGGCTACCGCAACTGGCTCAAGAAGGATTACGTCGTCAGTGCCGAGGAACTGTTGCTCGATCGCACGCAGTTGATGGGTCTCACCGCCCACGAGATGACAGCGCTCGTTGGCGGCATGCGCGTACTGGGCACCAACCACGGTGGCACGCGGCACGGTGTCCTGACCGATCGCGTCGGNGCGCTGACCAACGACTTCTTCGTCAACCTNACGGATATGGCCTACACGTGGAAGCCGACNGGCCGGAACCTGTATGAAATCCGCGACCGCAAGACCGGTACGGTCAAGTGGACGGCGACCCGGGTGGATCTGGTCTTCGGGTCCAACTCGATCCTTCGCGCCTACGCTGAAGTCTATGCGCAGGATGACAACAAGGAGAGGTTCGTACGGGACTTCGTTGCCGCATGGACGAAGGTCATGAACGCTGACCGCTTCGATCTGGCATAAATCCTTCCCCGTATTGGGCTCCGCGCTGCAAGGAATTGAAGCGCGGGGGTCAAGCGGTCGTTCGGGATGGCTTGCCTGGGCTGTTTTGACCGTTCCATCGCAGGTGTAACCAGGCTGGGCCAGCGATGGCAGCAAAGGCAGAAGGCAGCCACATGGCCAAAGCTCGTTGCGGCTACTTTGGGGCGCCAATTCCCCGGCCTCCTGCGGTCAACCGGAAAAATCGGCCAGAATTGACCCTCGTTCCTTTTTTCGGGCTTCGTCCATGCTTTCGGTTCAACCCTACCCAAACTGCCTGTCGGCGTCCCGTCAGTTGCTCGTCGTCGTTGCGGAGCACTGGGAGAGCAGCGGCGGACGATTGCAGCGCTTCGCGCGTGATGGTGTTGATGGGGATTGGTTGCCGGTCGGGAATCCGGTGGCGGTGAGCCTCGGCCGCTCGGGGCTGGCGTGGGGCGTGGGTTTGCATCCGCATTGCTGCGGAGTGGGGAGCGAGAAACGCGAGGGCGACGGTCGGGCGCCGGCAGGGATGTTCGCGATCTCTGCGCTGTTCGGCGCGGCAGGTGCGGAAAGCGATCTGGTGCGGACGGCGAAGCTGCCTTACCTGCCGGCCACCGCCGATCACAAGTGCGTCGACGACCCCGCGTCGGCGTATTACAACCGGATCGTCGATCAGGCTGCCGTGGCGCAGCCCGACTGGGCTTCGTGCGAGAACATGCTGCGCAGCGATCAGCGTTATTTCGTGGGGGCGGTGGTGGCGCATAACGCTGCGCCGCCGGTGGCGGGTTGCGGATCGTGCATTTTCCTGCACGTCTGGGCGGCGCCGGGTATGCCGACGGCGGGATGTACGGCGATGTCACTGGCCGACATGACCGAGATTGCCGGCTGGCTGGATGGCGCGGCAGCGCCGCTGCTGGTGCAGTTGCCGCAGGCGGAATACGAGCGCCGGCGCGCGGACTGGGGCTTGCCGGTGTTCGCCCCGTAAACGATTTGAGCACTTGGCACTGAGCCGGGCGACAAGCCGTCACGGTGACAGTTGCCGGTGGCGCCGATAGACTGACGGCCTTTCAGCCATTTCATCGTCCACCCGTGCTCAACAAAATCTGGGTCGCCTTCATCCTCGTCGGCTTCGTCGCGGCGGTCGTCCAGTTGCTGCAGGGCGATCTGGACATCTTCACGCGCGTGCTGACCGCTCTGTTCGACACGGCGAAGACCGGCTTCGACATTTCCATTGGCCTGGTCGGCATCATGAGCCTGTGGCTGGGGATCATGAAGATTGGCGAAAAGGGTGGGCTGATCGAGCTTTTCGGGCGTCTGGTGGCGCCGTTCTTCCGCCGCGTCTTTCCCGACATCCCGCCCGGTCATCCGGCCAGTGGCAGCATCGTGATGAACGTCAGTGCCAACATGCTGGGGCTGGATAACGCCGCGACGCCGCTCGGCCTGAAGGCGATGCGCGAGCTGCAGGAAATCAACCCGCACAAGGACACGGCGAGCAACCCGATGATCATGTTCCTCGTGCTCAACACGGCCGGCATCACACTGATCCCGACCTCGGTGATCGCCATCCGCCAGAGCATCGCCCTCAAGCAGGGACTGGTCGGCTTCAACGCCGCCGACATCTTTTTGCCGACGCTGCTTGGCACCTTCGTTTCCTTCTGTGCCGGTCTGGTCGCTGTCGCCATCTGGCAACGCATCAACCTATTCTGCCGGCCGGTGCTGGCATTCTTCGCCGGCTTCGCGGTGCTGATGGGCGGGCTGTATTTCTGGCTGGCCGGCATGCCGCCGGACAAGATGGCGCAAATGATCGGCCTGCTCGGCAGCGGCATCATCGTCTCGATCATCGTGCTCTTCGTCGCCGTCGCGGCCTGGCGCGGCATCGATGTCTACGAGAGCTTCGTCGATGGCGCCAAGGAGGGCTTCGGCGTCGCCGTGCAGATCATTCCCTACCTGATCGCCATGCTGGCGGCGATCTCGGTGTTCCGCACCACCGGTTGCATGGACTACGTGATCGGCGGCATCCGCAGCGTCGTTCTGGCGCTCGGGCTGAACGACGATTTCGTCCCGGCGCTGCCGGTCGGCCTGATGAAGACGCTCTCCGGCAGCGGCGCGCGTGGCCTGATGGTGGATGTGATGACGACTTACGGTGTCGATTCCTTCCAGGGCAAGTTGGCGGCGATCATCCAGGGCTCGACCGAGACGACTTTCTACGTGCTGGCGGTCTATTTCGGCAGCGTCAATATCACCAAGACCCGCTACGCCGTGGCCGGTGGGCTGATCGCCGATGCGGTCGGGCTGGTCGGTGCCATTCTGATCGGCTACGCCTTCTATCACTGAAAAACGCCGGGCCTGTTGCGGTCGACCGCCAAAAATGGGCGAAAATCACGGTTTGCCGTTTGAAGCCCCGCGCGTGTCCCGAATCGTTTTCCTCAACAAGCCTTACGGCGTCCTCAGCCAGTTCACGCCGGAGGGCAAGTGGCGGGCGCTCGCCGAATTCATTCCGGTCAAGGGCGTCTATGTCGCCGGCCGCCTCGATGCCGACAGCGAGGGTCTGCTGATCCTGACCGATGACGGCAAGCTGCAGGCGAAGATCGCCGATCCGAAACACAAGCTGGAGAAGACCTATTGGGTTCAGGTCGAGGGCATTCCCGACGAAGCGGCGCTCGACCGCCTGCGCGCCGGCATCGCACTCGCCGATTTCACCGCGCAGCCGGCGAAGGTGCGCCGGGTCGACGAACCGGCCAACTTGTGGCCGCGCGACCCGCCGATCCGCTTCCGCGCCGCGATCCCGACTTCGTGGCTGGAAATCCGCATCGCAGAGGGCAAGAACCGGCAGGTCAGGCGGATGACGGCAGCGATCGGTTATCCTGTGCTCCGCTTGATTCGCGCCGCCATCGGGGCGGTAACGCTGAATGGACTGGTGCCCGGTGCGTGGCGCCAGATCGAAGGCAGTTACATGGATTTACAAGGAAAATTCAATGAATAGGACAGTTATCGGTGCCTTGTTCGGGCTGATGTTGAGCGCCGCCTGGGCCCAGAACGCCATGCCGGTGCTGGAGTTGAACGCGGGGTTCCATCGCATCGAGGCCGAGGTCGCCGCCAGCGATCAGAACCGCCAGGTCGGCCTGATGAACCGCCAGGCGATGCCGCAACAGCGTGGCATGCTCTTCGTCTTCACGCAGCCGAACACGCATTGCATGTGGATGCGCAACACACTGATTCCGCTGTCGGTCGCCTTCATCGACGACGAAGGCTACATCATCAATATCGAGGACATGAAGCCGCAGACCGAGGACAACCATTGCGCCCGGCAGCCCGCCCGCTATGCGCTGGAAATGAATCTCGGCTGGTTCGCCCAGCGCGGCATCAAGCCCGGGGTCAAGCTGGGTGGCCTCGACAAGGCGCCGCGCCCCCGCTAATGGCAGCCCGGCAATGGCATCCCTGCCTCGTCGGTGGGGTGGGGGATCGTGCTCTGCGTGACTGGCTGACCGAGTCCGGCTCGCTGACGGCACGCTGCCAGGCGGCGTGCCGCGACTTTCGCGTGCGCCTTTTGCGTTATGGCAAGGCGGCGCCGCTCGCGGATGAGTCGCCAGGCCGCCGGAATGCCTGGGTGCGCGAGGTCGTGCTGGAATGCGACGGGGTGCCGGTGATTTTTGCCCATACTACGCTGTCGACCGCGAACAACGGCCGCCTGACGCGCTGGTTGTCGCGTCTTGGCAGCCGTTCGCTGGGTTCCCTGCTGTTTTCGTGGCCGGGATTCCGGCGTGGGGCCATCGAGTACTGCCGGCTGGACGCCCGGCATCCGCTGTTCCGGCGTGCAGCCGCTCACGGCGAAAGCGGAAAATATCTGTGGGCGCGGCGCTCGTGGCATCGCCTTGGCGGGCAACAAGTGTTGGTGACCGAGGTGTTCCTGCCGGCGATTACCGGCCTCGAACAAAGCCCGGCGCTGGCTTAGCCGGCGGCGAGCGCCAGCGTTCCCCTGAGGCCCAGGCTTTCGTCGGTCACCAGGCGGATCGGCATGTCCAGCGCGAGGTGCCGGTGTTCGCGCTTGGCGAGAAAGGCCTCGATGAAAGGATTGGCATCGGTGCCGGGCAGCAGCTTGGCGGCAATGCCGCCGGCCAGATAGACGCCGCCGCGCGCCAGCCAGTGCAGCGCCAGATCGCCGGCGAAGGCGCCGTAACAGGCGAGCCAGAGATTGAGCGCCTGCACTGCGAGCGGGTCGCTGCCGGCCAGCGCGGCGTTGCCGATTTTTTCCGGCTGCTCCCCCCCAAGGGGACTGGCTTCGGGGCGCCGTCGACTGCAAATAAAGGCATAAATCCGCGCCAGGCCGGGGCCGGAGACGATGTCTTCGGTCGTCACCCGGCCACGCTGTTCAAGCAGCCAGCGCCACAATTCGCCCTGCTCGCCGGTTTGCGGCGCGAAGCCGATGTGGCCGCCTTCGCCGGCGATGACCCGGTAGCCATTGCCTTGCCAGACCAGCCCGGCGACGCCGAGGCCGGTGCCGGCGCCGAGGATGACGCGCGGGGCGTGTTCGACCGGCTGGCCGGCGTGCAGCGTAAGAATCCGTTCGGCTTCGACCAACGTCAAGCCGTGGGCAGCGGCGGCAAAATCGTTGGCCAGCGTGACGCGCGGAATGGCGAACCGGCGCTCCAGTTCGTTTGCCGCCAGCGACCATGGCAGGTAGGTGAGCTTGGCGTTCCGGCCGTCGGTCGGCCCGGCGACACCGAAGCACGCGGCGGCGATGGACGGGCGGTCGGCGAGAAATTCGTCGAGCAGTGTCTCGAAGTCCGGGTAGTCGGCACTGGCGAAGCGTTGCTGGCGGACGATGCGCATGCCGCCAGCCGCATCCTTCTCGGCCAGCGCCAGCAGGGTCTTGGTGCCGCCAAGGTCGCCGCCGAGGAACATCGCGTTCAGACCGCTACCTGTGCCGCGATGTGCGGGTGCGGATCGTAGCCGTCGAGCCGGAAGTCTTCGAATTTGAAGGCAAGAATGTCGTTGACCGCAGGATTGATCCACATCGTCGGCAGCGCGCGCGGCGCGCGGGAAAGCTGCAGCCTGGCCTGCTCGAAGTGATTGGAATAAACGTGCGCGTCGCCGAAGGTATGGACGAACTCGCCGGGCTGGTAGCCGCAGACCTGCGCCAGCATCAGGGTCAGCAGCGCGTAGGAGGCGATGTTGAAGGGGACGCCGAGGAAGATGTCGGCGCTGCGCTGGTAAAGCTGGCAGGAGAGCCTGCCGCCGGCGACGTAGAACTGGAACAGGCAGTGGCAGGGCGGCAGCGCCATGTTGTCGACATCGCCCGGGTTCCAGGCGGAAACGATGTGGCGGCGCGAATCGGGATTTTTCTTCAGGCTGGTCACGAGTTGTGCGATCTGGTCGACCACGCGGCCGTCCGCCGTCTCCCAGCGGCGCCACTGCTTGCCGTAGACCGGGCCGAGGTCGCCGTGCTCGTCGGCCCATTCGTCCCAGATGCGTACGCCGTTGTCCTGCAGGTACTTGATGTTGGTGTCGCCCTGCAGGAACCACAACAGTTCATGGACGATGGACTTCAGGTGCAGCTTCTTGGTCGTCACCATCGGAAAGCCGCGGGCGAGGTCGAAGCGCATCTGCCAGCCGAAGACGGAACGCGTGCCGGTGCCGGTGCGGTCGGACTTGTCGTGCCCGTTTTCCAGCACGTGGCGCATCAGGTCGTGGTATTGCTGCATGGGAGAAAGTTCGGGAGGCGATCAAAAGGTGGATTTTACATGTTCCGCCGGTCGCCGCAGCGTCAGCATTGACCCGCAACCGGCCATGGTGTCCAATCCCGCCTGTCGTCCCGCGCTGGGGGCGGCCGGGCTTGCCCGGTCCCATTCCGGAAGGTGTTCATGTCCTCGACCATCATTGCGATACTCATTATGGCCGGCAGTTGCGGCGGCCTGCTCCTAACCATCTTCCTCCGCCACCGCCTGCCGCCGCATCATGAGGAAGACGCGACGCGGGACCTGCTCAAGATCGCCACCGGCATGCTGGCGACCCTGGTTGCACTGATTCTCGGCCTGCTGGTCAGTTCCGCCAAAAGCACCTTCGACACCGCCACCGCAGAGGTTACCCAGAGCGGGGCGCAGATCATCACGCTCAATCGAACGCTCGCCAGCTACGGTCCGGAAGCACAACCGGTGCGGGTAATGCTGCAGCGCAGCCTGGCCGCCAATATCGACCGCCTCTGGTCCGGACGGCAAGCGCACGTGACCTCAATCGCCAGCGTCGACGCCTCGGCGACGAACGATCTGGCCGAAGCCATTCACAGGCTGGCGCCGCAGAATGACGCGCAGAAGGATTTGCAGGCGAAAGCCGAAGCGCAGATGGCCAGCCTGGCCGAGGGGCGCTGGCTGTTTTATGANCAGATGCAGAATCCCCTGCCGCCGGTCTTCCTGATCGTCCTCGGCTTCTGGCTCATTCAGCTTTTCATCGGCCTCGGGCTGATCGCGCCGCGCAATTCGACCTCGGTCATCGCGATGCTGACCTGCGCGCTCTCGATGTCGGCGGCCGTCTTCCTGATCCTCGAAATGAACCACCCGCTCGACGGGCTTATCAAGGTCTCGAGCGCGCCGCTGGAGGCCGCACTGGCTGTCATCAGCAAGTAGGATTTCAGGGTAGACTGTAGCTTCATGAAATCGAAGCCGGCAGAACAGACCGGCGGGTGACCGGGGGATGGAATGCTGAACAAGTTGCGGGGTCTGGGCGCCTTTGTCGGACAGAGGATCGATCATCCGCTGGGCGACCCGCGGGAACTGCGGCGTCTTATCAACGAAATTCCCGGCGACAACACCTTCAAGGCGCTCGACGAGGTGGTTGGCTGGCTGGAATCCCTGGCGGATACCGGAAACTTCCCCGAAGATCGCCTGTACGAGGCCGTCAGCCTGCTGGACGACGCAGCGCAGCCGCATATCAAGCGCCTGAACCGGGATTACCTGCATACGCCGCGTCTTTCGCGAAGCGAGGAAAAGCGCCTGTGGACGATCAGTCACGGCTTCTGGACCGTGCTCGCCGCCAGTTATGAACGTTGTCTGGCAGCCGCCGGCCAGAAGAGCCGGGTTGGCGAGCAATTGCGGCAGGCGCTGCCGGCCCTGACGGCACGCCTGATCGCGGCGCTGGCCGCCATCTTGAAGTGGGAACAGTTTCATTACGGGCCATCGCGCGGCGCGCTTTGGCAGCGCCTCGGGGCGGCGCTGCTATATGCTCAAAACGCCGGTGTGGCAACGCGTTCCATCCAGTTGCATGCGAATGTGCCTGGCGTGACCAGTCCGCAGCAGGAATTCGTCAAGGCCGTCGCCTTCCAGGCAGCCTCGATGGACGGCCTGCTGCCGCAGGAAATCGAACTTGCCGAGCGGCTGATCGCCCATTTCCTGCCGGGCTTCGTATTCGCCACCGCGGTCGAGCATGACAGCGTGTATTGGGTCGACCTGGAACTGGCCCAGCCGCCGCTGCGCCTGGCCCGGATGCCGGCCCAGTCGGCGCCGACCCAGCGCTTTTTCAAGCCGGGAACCGCGCATGCCGGCATCGGGTCGCTGTTGGATGATCTCGAGCGCGGGCATGAGGTGCCGGGCGACATCAACCTGGGCGGCCAGTATTTTGCCAAGGCGCTGCTCCCGGTGCTGCGCCATCTCGCTGCCTATCTGGCGCCGATTCCGCCGCAGCGGCGCCACGACCGGCACGGCGTCAAGCAGCGTGCCATTGTCGTCAACGGCCTGGCCAGCGCCTTCATGGCTTTTTCCGGGCAACTGCCGGCGCGTGCCGATGCCGTGACGATGGAAAGCTGGGTCGTCGACGATGTCAGCCTGGGCGGGTTCGGCGCCTTGCTCAGTACCATCCCCGGCGAGTGGCTCAAGGTCGGCGCCCTGGTCGCCATGCAACCGGCCGGCGGCGACAACTGGGTGCTCGGCATCGTCCGCCGCTACCAGCGCATGGGCGAGTCCGCAGCGCATGTCGGCGTCGAGACCCTGGCGCGACAGGCGACGCCGGTCGAACTGAAGGCGCGCGCCGCGTCGAGCTATGCCGCGCTTCCCGGCACCCGCGCGTTGCTGATCCGCGAGGGCAACGCCGCCGGTGAAGTGCGGGTGGTCATGATGTTTGGCTCGTTCGACCTGCGCGAGACGCTGGAGTGGAATGACGATGGCCGGCGCGTTCAGTTGAGCCCGGTCACCATCGTCGAGCAGGCGGGCGATTACGAGGTTGCGCGTTACCGATTGAGCACGCCTTAGCTGCGCAGCGCTGCTTTCGGCCGCCAGGCCTTGATCACCGACTCGTTGGTTTCCGCATAGGGGCCGCCGATCAGGTCGATGCAGTAAGGCACGGCGGCAAAGACCCCAACGTGGGTGACCTTGCCCTCGGCGTCGCGCACGCCTTCCAGGGTTTCCCTGATCGATTTCGGCTGGCCGGGCAGGTTGATGATCAGCGTCTGCTTGCGGATGACCGCGACCTGGCGCGACAGGATCGCGGTCGGCACGAAGTTGAGGCTGATGCGCCGCATTTCCTCGCCGAAACCGGGCATTTCCTTGTCGCCTACCGCCAGCGTCGCTTCCGGCGTGACATCGCGCAAGGCGGGGCCAGTGCCGCCGGTGGTCAGCACCAGATGGCACCTGCTGCGGTCGACCAGTTCAATCAGGGTATTTTCGATGGTCGGCCGGTCGTCGGCGATCAGCCGCGTTTCGGCGCGCCATGGCGAGCTCAGGGCGCCGGCCAGCCATTCCTGCAGGGCCGGGATGCCCTTGTCTTCATAAATGCCGGTCGAGGCGCGATCACTGATCGACACCAGGCCAATGACCAGTTCTTCATTCTGCGGCATGCGTCACTCCCTGCTGATCGAGTTCCTGCAAAACCTGGAAGATGGCGCGGAAGTTTTTCGGCGGCTTGCCGGCTTCCTGCTCCTTGAGCGCGTTGCGCCGCAACTGCCGCAGGTGCTGGAGATCGGCGCCGGGCCAGGTAGCGGCGATGTCGGCGAGCACCGTTTCGTCCTCGAGAAGGCGCGTGCGTATGCGTTCCAGGCGGTGCAGGCGTGCCGTCTCGGCGGATGACTCGCCACGGATCAGCGCCAGCCCGGCACGGATCGGTTCGTCGTCGGCGCTGCGCATCAGTTTGCCGAGATACTGCAATTGCCGCTTGTGAGCGCCGCGCGCCGTGATCTTCTGGCATTCGCGCACCGCCTCGTAGATGTTCTCGGGCAGTTTGATGCGCTTCAACTGGCCCACTGAAAGCTCGACCAGTTCGGCGCCGAGGTCCTGCAGTTCGTGCATGGCCTCCTTCTTCTTGGTCTTGGAGGGACGGCCGCTGCTGTCGGAGAAGTCTTCGTCTTGCATGGAAAATGTACGTGACGTGGGCCCGCCATGATAGCGGCTTTCCGGCCCGAGCGCCCGTTAATGCCGGCGACAGGAATGCGGCCGCCAGCGAGTCGGACGTTTTCGCGGATGAATGGACGGGGCTGCCCGGCCGCAGCGATTTTTCGTACATGCCGGAGATACGAGATTGTGCGACAGCGGCGGATGAGTGTATAAACACATGCCTTGAAGATATTTTGAGAAGGCGTGTTTCGGGTTTTGCCGGCGTGACGCCTGTCCGATATGTCGTACAGGCAGCACCTGACGACCTTCCTTGAATAAAAAGCGGAATAACCGCAGCGAGGAGACAGTACATAGATGGACCCCCGACGCTTTGTCGATGACGGGCTGGCGACATTGGCCATCAAACGGTATGCGGAATCTGCCAGCGGTCAAAGGCGGTCAGCGCCGCCTGGTTCCCNTTATTCAGAGGGCTTTCCCGGAGCGCATGGAAGACGCAGTGCGTGGCCGNATCTGTGGAACGCAATNGCTGCGATGATCGCATTGGCGCTGGCCAATCCGGCACAGGCAGCAGAACCGGACCTTGCACGCGCGGAACAACTTGTTGCCGAGAAGCGTTATCAGGAAGCCTATGATCTGCTCGCGCCTTTCGGGGAAAACATGGCGCACAACGGCACGTTCAATTATCTGGCCGGCCGCGCCGCGTTGGGCAACCAGCAGGCCGGGAAGGCACGGGCGCTGTTGGCGCGCAGCCTNGAACTGGAGCCGGATTCGATTGCGGCGCATCTGGCTTTGGGGCGTGCCTATACCGCACTCGGCATGTATGCGGAAGCAATAATTGTCTTCGAGACGTTTTTTCGTTTCGACAACCTGCCACCGGATCTGGAGTCGCAGGCACGAATTTACGACCGCGCCGCAGCGTCTTACCTTGAAACAGGCGCTCGCCTGCTCGGGTATGGCTACGCGGCGACCGGCATCGGCCAGTATCGCGTCAATTCGACAAGCGGAACCAATGCGCTGGGCGGCAGCGACCGTCGCGACACGTTCTACAACGCGCGCGTCGGCGGCGGCCTGAATTATGAACTTCAGGACAACTACGCCCTCGATGCCAGCCTCGATTATCGCTTCCGCTATTACGACAACCCGGACAGCCGCAACGATTCCGATCTGCGCTGGCGTGCTGCCGGCAGTCGCTTGTTCGGAGAAAACAACCTGGCGATCGGCGTGCGCGGGCGGAACAGCTATCGCGGCGACGGAGTTTTTCGCAACGATTACGGGCTGTTCACGGATTACCGCCACCGGATCGATCCCGACAACCAGCTGACCGCCGGTGCAGAACTGCGGCGGCGGCGTTATCCGGTCGGCCCGCGGCGTGACAGCACCTTCGCCTCCGCGGTCGCCAACATCGGCTGGACTCATGCGCTTGGCGAAGGCGGGTCGAGCATCTCGCTCGTCGCGCACGGCGGTTATAACTTCGCGACGAACCGCCCCGATGGCGATTCCGTGGTCTATGGACTGACCGCCACCTATGATTTCACCTTCACAAAATCTTTCGGAGGCTTTTTGTTCGGCTGGTGGGAACACGACTCGTTCGATACCGATCGCATTCATTTTCATCCGGATGCCCTCGACCAGAGCGTAAATCTGACGCGCCAGGACAATCTCTACGAAGTCGGCGCCGGCCTGGTCTGGACTTTCTTGCCGGGCTGGAGTTTGCGTCCGGAGATTCTCTACATTCGCGATCAGAGCAATGCGACCGCATTCAATTACAGTTCAACCGAAGCCTGGATCAACCTTCGCCTGGATTTCTAACCCATCTTGAACAGAACGAATCGCGGTTCTAAGTATTTGGTATGAACTGAACCAGCGAGCCAGATCAATTTTTAGGAGACGCTATGGCTACTGAACAAAAAATGTCGCGCTGGGGTTTGACCGCGATGGTAGTGGGCGGCATGGTCGGCGCCGGCATTTTCTCCTTGCCGCGCACCTTCGCGAATGCCACCGGGCCTCTGGGCGCGGTGATCGCCTGGATCATCGCAGGTAGCGGCATGTACATGCTGGCGCGGGTGTTTCAGGCGCTGGCCGAACGTCGCCCCGACATCGATGCAGGCGTCTATGCCTACGCCCGCGAAGGCTTTGGTGACTACCCCGGCTTTCTCTCGGCTTTCGGCTACTGGATCGGCAGTTGCATCGGCAACGTGTCGTACTGGGTGCTCATCAAATCGACTCTGGGCGCGTTCTTTCCGATCTTCGGCGACGGCAACACGGCGGTCGCCATCGCAGTAGCCTCGGTCGGTATCTGGCTGTTTCACTTCCTGATCCTGCGCGGCGTGCAGCAGGCCGCCTTCATCAACAGCATCGTCACGGTGGCCAAGGTCATTCCGATCATGGTTTTCATCGTCATCACTTTCGTCGCTTTCAAGATGGACCTGTTCCGCTTCAACTTCTACGGCGGCGACCTGACCGTGGGCCTGTTCGAGCAGGTCAAGGCGACGATGCTGGTGACGGTATTCGTATTCATCGGCATCGAAGGCGCCAGCGTCTATTCGCGTTTTGCCAAGGAGCGCGCCGATGTCGGCAAGGCGACGATCCTCGGCTTCATCATTGTGACCACGCTGATGGTGCTGGTGACGCTGCTTCCCTACGCCGTGCTGCAACGTGCCGACATCGCCGGCATGCGCCAGCCGTCGATGGCTGCGGTACTGGAGTCCGTTGTCGGACCCTGGGGAGCGATTTTCGTCAGCGTCGGGTTGTTGGTGTCGGTGTTGGGAGCCTACCTGGCCTGGGCGCTGATCTGCGCCGAGGTGATGTTTGCTGCCGGTAAGTCCAAGGATATGCCGAAGATGTTCGCGAAGACCAATGCGAACGGTGTGCCGCATGTGGCCATGTGGTCCACCAGCATCATCATCCAGCTGATCGTGATCTCGACCTACTGGTCGCGCGATGCGTTCTCGCTGATGCTCAATCTGACCAGCGCAACGACGCTGATTCCCTATCTGTTCGTCGCCGCCTATGGCCTGATGATCGCCCGGCGCGGAGAGACCTATGACAAGCGGCCGGAGGAGCGCCAGCGTGATCTTGTCATCGCCTCGGTGGCCGTGCTCTACACGCTGTTCATGATTTACGCCGGTGGCCTGAAATTCATCCTGTTGTCCGCCGTGCTGTTTGCGCCGGGCACCGTGTTGTACCTCATTGCCCGCCGTGAGCAGGGCAAACCGGTGTTCGAGAAAACCAGCGACTGGGTCACCTTCGGGGTCATTCTGGTAGCCGGCATCTACGGTGTTTACGGTCTGGCGACCGGCACTATTTCCATCTGATTCAACCTACGGAGATCACCATGGCAAAAGCGAAAACGAAAGCGAAAGCAAACGAAGTCAAGTTCGGCGTGCACTCGGAAGTCGGGCAGTTGCGCAAGGTGATGGTCTGCGCGCCCGGGCTGGCGCACAGCCGTCTGACGCCCAGCAACTGCGACCAGCTGCTGTTCGATGACGTGCTCTGGGTCGAGAATGCCAAGCGCGACCACTTCGATTTCATGATGAAGATGCGCGACCGTGGCATCGAAGTGTTGGAGATGCACAACCTGCTGGCCGAGACGGTGGCCGTGCCCGAGGGCAAGAAATGGATCCTCGACAACCAGGTGGTGCCCAACCAGGTGGGCTTGGGTTTCATCGACGAGCTGCGCAGTTACCTCGAGGGTTTGGACAACCGCACGCTGGCCGAGACGCTGATCGGTGGCTTGTCGACGCTCGACTTTCCCGAGTCGGCCGGCGGCAAGGCGCTGAAGGTCGTCAAGGAAGCCGCAGGCGCCACCGAATACCTGCTGCCGCCGCTGCCGAACACGCTGTACACGCGCGACACCACCTGCTGGATCTACGGCGGCGTGACGCTAAATCCGCTGTATTGGCCGGCCCGCCACGAAGAGACGATCCTGACGACGGCGATCTACAAGTTCCACCCCGACTTCGCTGGCAAGGTCAATGTCTGGTGGGGTGACCCGACCCAGGACCACGGACTGGCCACGCTCGAAGGCGGCGACGTGATGCCGATCGGCAAGGGCAACGTGCTGATCGGTATGAGCGAGCGCACCTCGCGTCAGGCGATCAGCCAGCTCGCCGCCACGCTGTTCAAGAAGGGCGCCGCCGAGCGCGTCATCGTCGCGGCGATGCCGAAGATCCGCGCGGCAATGCATCTGGACACCGTGTTCACATTCGCCGACCGCGACTGTGTGCTTCTTGCGCCGGACTTCATGAACAAGACCACGACCTTCTCGTATCGCCCGAGCAACCACCCGAGCGGCGTGGAACTGCACGCCGAGAAGAAGCCCTTTGTCGACGTCGTGGCACAGGCGCTCGGCTTCAAGAAGCTGCGCATCGTCGAAGCGGGTGGCAGTGACTACCAGCGCGAGCGCACGCAGTGGGACAGCGGTGCGAATCTGGTATGTGCCTCGCCGGGCGTGGTGTACGCCTACGACCGCAACACCTACACCAACACGCTGCTGCGCAAGGCAGGCATCGAAGTGATCACCATCGTCGGCGCCGAACTTGGGCGCGGGCGTGGCGGCGGTCACTGCATGACCTGCCCGATCATTCGCGATCCGGTGGATTTCTGACCTGACGGCGGCCTGAGTGGCCGCCGGTGGTCGCGATGGTGACGATGACCGTCGCGGCAAAAATGGACGAGGTAATGTTGAACAGGCTTGTTGCCGACGTAGTCACCATGCCTTCCCGGCATGGCGCACCTGGAGCAACGATGGCCGGCCAGACTCAGCGAGTTTGGCCGGGACGGGCGAAACGATGAGTGTGAGCGACGTAGAGAGCGAGGCAAAAGCAGCGAGGCTCGGCTTCCGGTTTCCGGGCGCCGTCACGACGCTGGCGATCGTGGTCGTCCTGGTCTGGGTCGCCGCGCTGTTCATTCCGTCCGGCCGCTATCTGACCGATGCCGATGGCTCGCCAATACCCGGCACCTACGAGCGGACGGCGTCGCCACTGAGCCCCGGCGAGACGGTGCAGCAGCTGGTGCTGGCGCCGATCAACGGCATCTACGGGCTGCGCAGCATCCACACCGAGACCATCGATACCGAGGNGGTCGGACGTATCTTCGGCCAGATCGGCATCATCGTCTTCATCATGTCGATCGGCGCCTTCATCTCGGTCAGCTTTGCCACGCGCAGCCTGGAAGTCGCCGTCGCGGCGCTGGCTTACCGCTTGCGGGACAAGGGCTGGTTGTTGATCGCGTCGGTGATGGTGCTGTTCTCGCTGCTCGGTTCAACCATGGGGTTCTCGGTCGAGACGCTCGGCTTCTACGCGCTCTTTCTGCCGCTGATGGCGGCGCTCGGCTACGACCGTCTGGTGACTGCGTCGATGATCATCCTCGGCGCGCTGGTCGGTGTCATGGGCGGCACCGTGAACCCGTTTTCCATCGGGGTCGCGGCGGGTGAAGCCGGGGTCTCGATCGGCGACGGCATAGTCTTGCGGGCCTTCCTTTGGGTCGTGCTGACTGCGATGGCAATTGGCTGGGTGCTGCGCTATGCCGCCAAAGTCCGCCAGGACCCCGGCGCATCGCTGGTCGGTTGGGATGACGACGGTGCGACGAATGCCGCCGCGCCCGACCAGGCTACATTCAAGGAGCGCGAGCTGCTGACGACCACGCAGAAGTGGGTGCTGGCGATCACGGCCTTCGCCTTCGGGCTGATGATCTTCTCGGTCATTCCCTGGTCCAGTGTCATCGGCGGCCATGCCGGCCCCGCCGATTACTATGCGACTCACGAGGTCGCCGGTGTCCGGCCGCTCTGGTTCGAGCTCAACTGGTGGTTCCCGCAGCTGGCGATGCTCTTCATCCTGGCCTCGGTGCTGGTCGGCATCGTGGCAGGCAAAGGCGAGAAGGAGACGGTGCGCCTGATCGCCGCCGGGGCATCGGACATGATGGGGCCGGCCATGGTGGTGCTGCTGGCAGGCGGCGTGTCGGCCATCATGACCAACACGCAGACACTGGATACGGTGCTCTTTTCGATGGAAAAGATGGTCAGCGGTGCGTCGGTGGCCGTCTTTACCTTCCTGACGGTGCTGGTGAACATACCGCTGGGGGTGCTGATTCCGTCCAGTTCCGGGCATGGGGCACTGGCGATGCCCCTGCTGGCGCCACTGGCCGACTTTGCCCAGGTCAACCGCGCCACCACCATCACTGCCTGGATCATGGGCCACGGGTTGGCACTGATGGTCGCGCCGACCAGCGTCGTGCTCGTCGGCGGTCTGGCAATCGCCAGGGTTGGCTACGACAAGTACCTGCGGTTCGTCTGGCCGCTATGGCTGGCCATGTTCGTTGTGGCGACGGCCATCATTGCCGTCGCCGCGACCCTCAACTAGCTGCCACGATCCTTTTGGCATGGTCATTGCGTCGCAAATCATCTGTCCGGAGCACCTTGCGCGCGGCTGGCGACTGATGCCGTTGGGCCGGAGTTTCCGGTCCGCTGGCGTCCTTGCCAAGGCTCAACATGGCGCAGCCTGCAACGGTCGGTTCGAATATAATCTCGCCATCTGAATGGAACGCTGTCGGCGGTGCGCGCGGCGGTGGCCTGCCTGAATCAAGTCTGTTTTCACCTTGGGGATGGAGTATGTCATTGACTGACCGCAAGCTTGCAGCGAGCAAATTGAATTGGATGGCCATCGGCTCGGCGCTGACGTTTCTAGTTGCCTGCCAGCCGGCCGAGGAGACAGTCGCCCCGGAAATCCGGCCGGTACGGGCGGTGACCGTCGAGTCCACTGGCAGCGGTGAAACAGTGGCGCTAACCGGCAGGATACAGGCGGAATCCGAAGTCAATCTGGCGTTTCGCATCGACGGGCGCATGATCAGCCGGGCGGTGAATGTTGGTGACACGGTCACGGCCGCCCAGGAAATCGCGCGACTCAATCCGGAAAATGAGGAAAACGGTCTGCGTGCGGCGGAAGCCACCCTTCAGGGGGCCCGCGGGCAGCTCATCGAGGCGCGCGCCAACGAAGAGCGCAACCGTTCGCTGCTGGCGCAGAACTTCATCTCACAGGCGGCTTTCGATCGGATCACGCAAGTTGCAACCAGCGCCCAGGCGCAGGTCGACGCAGCGCAGGCGCAGGTCAGCATCTCCCGCAACCGCCTCGGTTACACGCGACTGCTGGCCGATGCCGGTGGCGTGGTGACGGCAGTCGGCGCCGAGCCAGGAGAGGTTGTCCAGGGTGGGCGCATGGTCGTTCAGGTTGCGCGCAAGGATGGTCGCGATGCCGTTTTTGACGTGTCCGCACGCCTCAAGGACATCGCGCCCGCAAACCCGGAAATTACCGTAATCCTGGCGAGCGATCCGGCGGTGAAAGCCAAGGGTCGGGTGCGCGAGGTTTCGCCGCGCGCCGACCCGGTGACCGGAACCTTCGCGGTTCGCGTCGGACTGATCGACCCGCCGACCGCAATGCGACTGGGAACCACCGTAACCGGGCAAATGCAGGTCGGCGCACCGCAGGGAATCGAGCTTCCCGCGTCGGCGCTGGTCCGCGCCGAAGGCCGGTCGGCGGTGTGGGTCGTCGACCCGCAGGCGATGACGGTTTCCTTGCGCACCATCGAACTGCAAGCCTCCGACCCGGAGAAGGTCAGGGTGGCGGCGGGCCTGAACCCGGGCGAGATCGTCGTTGCCGCGGGCGTCCAGGCCTTGCGCCCGGCTCAGAAGGTTAGACTGCTCAAGGCGCAGCCATGATCGGCCCGAATCTATCGGAATGGGCGCTGGCCAACCGCTCGCTGGTCATCTTCCTGATGATCGTCGCGGTGGTCGCCGGGACGCTCTCCTTCCAGCGTCTCGGACGTGGCGAAGACCCTGCCTTCACCTTCCGGACAATGGTGGTCAGCGCCGCCTGGCCGGGCGCCACGGTCGAGGAAACTCTGGATCAGGTCACCGAACGTCTNGAGCGAACGATTCAGGAAACCGACTATCTCAACCGGGTGCGCAGCTACACCACGGCCGGCCAGACAACGATCTTTGTCGATCTGAAGCAGTCGACGCCGCCGCACAAGGTACCCGACATCTGGTATCAGGTGCGCAAGAACATCGGCGACATGCGCGGCTCGCTGCCGGCCGGTGTCATCGGACCGGGTTTCAACGACGACTTCGGCAGCACCTTCGGCATCATCTATGCCTTTACCGCCGATGGCTTCAGTTTCCGCGAGCTGCGCGATTATGTCGAAGCGGCGCGTTCGCGCCTGCTGCACGTCCCCGATGTGTCGAAAATCGAAGTGCTCGGCGCGCAGGAGGAGCGAATCTTCATCGAGTTCTCGACCGAGCGCCTGGCCGCCTTGCGCCTCGACTACCAGACAATTCTCGCGTCGCTGCAGGCGCAGAATCTTGTGCGGCCGGCGGGCACCATCCAGACCGCGCAGGAGCGCGTGTTACTGCGTGTCAGCGGTTCCTTCGATTCGGAACGCGACATCGAATCCGTCAATCTCGTTGCCGGCGACCGCATCTTCCGACTTGGCGACATTGCCACGGTGCGGCGCGGTTTTTCTGATCCGCCGCAGCCGATGTTCCGCGTCAATGGCAAGCCCGCGATCGGCCTCGCCATCGCCATGCGTGACGCCGGTGATATCCTGGCGCTGGGTCGCAACGTCCGCAGCGTAATGGCGGACGTCAGCGCCAACCTGCCGCACGGCATCGAGCCGACGCTGGTCGCGGATCAGGCTGTCAGTGTCGACGTCGCGATCAACGACTTCATGACCTCGCTCTGGCAGGCGATCATCATCATCCTCGTCTGCAGCTTCCTGAGCCTCGGCGGACGGCCCGGCGCCGTCGTCGCGCTGGCCATTCCGCTGACGCTGGCGGTCGTGTTCGCCGTGATGAACATTGCCAATATCGACCTCCACCGCATTTCGCTCGGTGCGCTGATCATCGCGCTGGGACTGCTGGTCGACGATGCGATGACGACCGTCGATGCCATGCTCCGCCGCCTCGGCGCGGGCGACAGCATGGATGATGCGGCTACCTTCGCCTACCGCACGCTGGCAGCACCCATGCTGATCGGTGCACTGGTCACGATCGCAAGCTTCGTGCCGATCGGCTTCGCCAGAAGTAACGCTGGTGAGTACACTTTCGACATCTTTTCGGTGGTCGGCATTTCGCTCATCGCGTCGTGGCTGGTTGCGGTGGTCTTCGGACCGCTGCTCGGCAAGGCCATCCTGAAAGCGCCCAAGGTCGAGGCGGAGCCAAAGCCGAGCAAGATGGT
>Ga0031658_1000052_pt1 | contig 20743 bp, 20 predicted proteins | sample FrelakmetPLP11PL_FD_55179 | JGI IMG/M metagenome (GOLD analysis project Ga0031658, IMG submission 55179) | Freshwater lake sediment microbial communities from the University of Notre Dame, USA, for methane emissions studies - PLP11 PL | ecosystem: Environmental > Aquatic > Freshwater > Lake >...
ATCCTGCTTGGCAATGCCGCGACGCCGCTGATCGAGAAGATCACGCAGCCGACGCCTTTCGGCAAGAGCGCGCTGGCCGTGCTCGGACGCGCCAGGAAAGGTGCGTCCTATCCGTTGCACCCGGGTTATATCTCGCGTGAAGACGCCGGCGCGGTGACGCCGAAAAAACGCTTCCTGCCCAACAAGCCCAAGCAGCAGGAGCGGGACAAGGAATCATGAACAGCGAAGCGATCCTTCCGCAAACCACCCCGGCGGTGGCGATGATCCGCACCCTTGGACTGATCGCCGCCATCTGCGGCCTGATCATCGTTTCTGCTTACCAGGGTACCTACGATGCAGTGCAGGAGAACAAGCGCATCGCGGTCGAGCGCGCCGTGTTCAAGGTCATTCCCGCCGCCAAGTCGATCGTCGAATATGCCGCTCTGCCAACCGGCGGCGTGGAAAAAATCGGCGCCAGCGGGACCGTCCCGGCGGGCGCGCTGAAGTTCTATGCCGGCTATGACGAGGGCGGCGGGCTGGCGGGCATCGCCGCCGAAGGCGCGGCCAAGGGCTATGCCGACAATGTGCGCATTCTCTTCGCCTACGATCTGGCGACGTCGAGCATTTCGGCATTCAGCGTGGTGGCCATGCGCGAAACGCCCGGCATCGGCGACAAGATCCTGGTCGACAAGGAATTCCTGGCGAATTTCCCGCTGGAAGCGAAGGTATCCGCCGATCTCAAGGCACTGGCCAACGCCATCGTCACCGTCAAGCACGGCTCCAAGACCAAGCCGTGGGAAGTCGATGCCATCTCCGGCGCCACCATCACCTCGCGCGCCGTCGGCAAGGCCATCAACGATGCCGCGCAGGTTCTGCTACCGCGTATCGCGCCCAATCTGGACAAGTTGAAGGAAAAATCATGAGCCAGCCGACAGGACAAATGAGCGCCCGCAACTGGGATGAATTCATGGAAGGTGTCTGGCGCCAGAATCCGGTCTTCGTCATGGTGCTGGGGATGTGCCCGACGCTCGCGGTCACGGTATCGGGNGTCAACGCACTGTCCATGGGCCTGGCCACGACTTTCGTGCTGGTCTGCTCCTGCGGCCTGGTGTCACTGCTGCGCAAGCTGATTCCGAAAGAGGTGCGCATCGCCACCTATATCGTCATTATCGCTACCTTCGTCACCGTCGTCGATTACGTCATCCAGGCGGTGAGCTTGGCACTTTACGACGCGCTGGGGGCGTTCATCCAGCTGATCGTCGTCAATTGCATCATCCTTGGCCGTGCCGAGGCGCATGCCTCGAAGAACCCGCCAATGGCCGCCATGACCAACGCGCTTGGCATGGGCGTAGGGTTTACCATCGGGCTGCTGGCCCTCGGCACGGTGCGCGAAATTCTCGGTGCGGGCGCGTTGTTTGGCGTCAGCCTGTTCGGCGCCGACTTTCAGCCCTGGGTGATCATGGTGCTGCCGCCGGGCGGTTTCTTCGTGCTCGGCGCCTGGCTGCTGTTCTTTGCCACGCTGGAGCGGCGCAAACAGCGCAAACAGCGCAACCTTGCGGAGGCCACGCAAAATGCATGAGTCCGCCGCCAATATTTTCATCAACGCGCTGCTGGCCAACAATTTCGTGCTGGCGATGTTCCTCGGCCTGTGCCCCTTTCTCGGAGTGTCGGGCAAACTCGAAACGGCGTTCCCGATGGGCGTCGCCACGACCTTCGTCATGCTGGTGGCGTCGCTTTGCGCCTACGGCCTGAACCTGCTGCTGACCGCGTTCCAGCTCGAGTTCCTGCGCCTGATTTCCTACATCGTCATCATCGCTTCGTCTGTGCAACTGGTCGAAATGGTGCTGAAGAAATACAGCCCGGCACTGTTCCGCGCCCTCGGCATTTATTTGCCGCTCATCACCACCAACTGCGCCGTGCTCGGCGTCGCCCTGTTCCAGACGGCGCGTGAATACGACTTCGTCCAGTCGATGGCTTTCAGCTTCGGCGGCGGCGCCGGGTTCACGCTTGCCCTGGTGCTGATGGCCAGCGTGCGCGAACGGCTGCAACTTTCCGACGTGCCCTCGGTGGCGCAAGGCACGGCCCTGTCGTTGATGCTGGCCGGCATCCTGTCGCTGGCTTTCATGGGCTTTGCCGGCATAGGTGGCTGACGTGTCGCTGTACGTCGTCACCATCGTCCTGATCTTCGCCATCATGCTGTTCGGCATCGTGGTCGACCGGCTCTATCGAACCTTTGCCGCACGTCATCCGCAGCTCGGTCCTTTCCGCAAGAGCGATGGCTGCGGCTGTTGTTCCGGCGGCAGCGGTTGCAGCAGCGACAAATCCTGCGGCACCAAGGGCGGATAGTCTTCGCCGGCGGTTGCGCCGGCAGGGTGCTGCGTGGCGCGGTCGACCGACGAAAACAGGCAAAAACGCTGTCGTATCCCGCTTGCGCCGTGACGTTTNGCCGNGCCGCCCGTAGAATCCCCACTTTGCCNAGATGAGTNGTGCCATGCACCCGGATTATCTCGAGAAAGTTCTCAACGCCCAGGTCTACGATGTGGCGATCGAAACGCCGCTCGACCTGGCCGGCAACCTTTCGGCCCGGGTCGGCAACCGGATCCTGCTCAAGCGCGAGGATCTGCAGCCGGTGTTCTCCTTCAAGCTGCGCGGCGCCTACAACAAGATCGCCAGCCTCTCGGCCGAGAAGCTCAAGCGTGGCGTGATCTGCGCCTCGGCCGGCAACCACGCGCAGGGCGTCGCGCTGTCGGCGGCCAAGGTCGGGTGCCGGGCGGTGATCGTCATGCCGACCTCGACGCCGGGGATCAAGGTCGACGCGGTCAAGCGGCGNGGTGGGGAAGTGGTGCTGTTCGGCGACTCCTATGACGAAGCCTATGCCCATGCGCTGGAACTGGAAAAGTCGGAGAAGCTGACTTTCGTGCACCCCTTCGACGATCCCGAAGTCATCGCCGGCCAGGGCACCATCGCGATGGAAATCCTGCGTCAACACTCGCGCCACAACGGGCCGATCCACGCCATTTTTTGCTGCGTCGGCGGCGGCGGGCTGATTGCCGGCGTGGCCGCCTACATCAAGCGCCTGCGTCCGGAAATCAGGATCATCGGGGTCGAGGCCAAGGATGCCGATGCGATGGCGCAATCGCTGGCCAAAGGGCACCGCGTGCGCCTCGACCAGGTCGGCCTTTTCGCCGACGGCGCGGCGGTCAAGTTCGTCGGCGAGGAAACCTTCCGGCTGTGCAAGGAATACGTCGATGAAATGATCCTCGTCGATACCGATGCCATCTGCGCCGCAATCAAGGACGTCTTCGAAGACACCCGTTCGATCCTCGAGCCGGCCGGCGCGCTGGCCGTCGCCGGGGCCAAGGAGTATGTCCGCCAGCACAAGCTGAAGGACAAGAACCTGGTCGCCATCGCCTCCGGCGCCAACATGAACTTCGACCGCCTGCGCTTCGTCGCCGAGCGCGCCGAGTTCGGCGAGCAGCGCGAGGCCGTGTTCGCGGTGACGCTCCCGGAAAAACCCGGCGCCTACAAGAAGTTTCTCGGGCTGATCGGCAAGCGCAACGTCACCGAATTCAATTACCGCTACCACACCGCCAGCGAGGCGCACGTTTTTGTCGGCGTCCAGGTGGTCGACCGCAAGGAATCGCTCAAGCTGGTCGATAGCCTGCAGAAGCACGGCTATCCTACACTGGACCTGACCGACGATGAAATGGCGAAAAACCACATCCGCCACATGGTCGGTGGCCACGCGCCACAGGTCTGCGACAAGGGCATGCACGAACTGCTCTACCGGTTCGAGTTCCCCGAGCGGCCGGGCGCGCTGATGAACTTCCTGACCCAGATGAGCGCCGGCTGGAACATCAGCCTGTTCCACTACCGTAACCATGGCGCCGACTACGGCCGCGTGCTGGTCGGCATGCAGGTGCCGCCGGGCGAAATGGGGCAGTTCCGGGAGTTCCTCACGAACCTTGGCTACGCCCACTGGGACGAGAGCGGCAACCCGGCCTACAAACTGTTTCTCGGCTAGCGGGGTTGACATGAAAATCGTCAGCAACGTCGCCGGACCGGCAGGCATCCTGTCCGCCGCCTTGTGGCAGCTTCACGCAGCTTGAGCATCTTCGACCAACCCGTCGAGCGGCGCGGCTCCGACTCCATCAAGTGGGGCAAGTACACCGGTCGCGACGTCCTGCCGCTGTGGGTGGCGGACATGGATTTTGCTGCACCGCCGGCAGTCGTCGACGCCTTGCAGCAGCGCATCGCGCACGGCGTCTTCGGCTACGGCCGTCCGGGGCCGGCGCTCACGGCGTCAGTCCTGGCTCACCTTGAAAGCGAATACGGATGGGCCATCGAGCCGGAATGGATCGTCTGGCTGCCGGGGCTGGTCACTGGCCTCAACGTCGCCTGCCGTACCGTCGATGGCGAAGTGCTGACGGCGACGCCGATCTACCCGCCCTTCCTTTCCGCGCCCCGCTTTTCGGGCAGAAAACTGAACCGCGTCGACCTTGCATGCTGCGACGGCCGCTGGCAGTGGGACAAAACTACCCTGCAAAACGCGTCGACCGCAGCAACCCGGCTGTTCCTGCTGTGCCACCCGCACAACCCGGTCGGGCGCTGCTGGAACGAGGACGAACTGCACGACCTCGCCGCCTTCGCCGAACAAAACAATCTGATCGTCTGCTCCGACGAAATTCACTGCGGCCTCGTTCTCGACGCCGACAAGCGCCACATCCCGTTCGCCAGCCTGTCGCCGGATGCCGCCCGGCGCAGCATCACGCTGATGGCGCCGTCGAAAACCTACAACATTCCCGGCCTCGGTTGCGCCTTCGCGGTGATTCCCGATGCCGTGTTGCGCCGCAGCTTCCTGCGCGCCATGGACGGTATCGTGCCGCACGTGAATGTGCTCGGCCTCGCCGCCTGTGAAGCGGCTTACCGTGATTGTGGCGACTGGCACCGCGAACTGATTGCCTATCTGGTTGGCAACCGCGACCGGCTGGCTGCTGCGGTCAACGGCGAAAAAGGGGCAAGAATGAGCCATGTCGAGGCCACCTATCTGGCCTGGATCGACGTTCGCGAATTGGGTCTGGCCAATCCGGCCGCCCATTTCGAAGTGCATGGCCTCGGCCTGTCCGACGGTGCCGATTTCGGCGCACCCGGCTGGCTGCGCCTCAACTTCGGCTGTACCCGCGCGACGCTCGAAGAAGCGCTTGGGCGCTTCGCGGCCGGCTGCCGGGCGGCATGAGTTCCTATACGCTGACGGTTCTCGCGTTGGCGCTTGCGCTGATTGCGCAAGCGGTCGCCGCCGGACTGGCAACTGAAGGCTTTCTGCACAAGGGCCGTCCTTCCTTGGCGCGACGCGCCTGGCTGGCGCTGGCGAGCGGTTCGCTGCTCCTTGCCTTGCACCATGGTTATGCGCTCGAACTGGCTTTGAGCACCGGTCTCCACGACCCGCGTCAGGGGGCTCTCGCCGCCATCGCGTCGCTGCTCTTGGCGCTCGCGGTTTACGGACTCAGGCGGTCGGCCTGAATGCACCGTTCTCGGTAATGATCCAGTCCAGCCGTTGGTCGTGCGCTTCGGGCCGGATGCTGGCGACCCGATTGATCTCGAAACCGACACCTACCGCCAGCGGGCGCGGGGAGAGCGCGGCCAGCGTGCGGTCAAAATAGCCGCCGCCGTAGCCGAGGCGATAACCCGCGCCGTCGAAGCCGTTGAGCGGCAGCAGGATCAGGTCGGGTGTCAGCCACTCGCCGGCGCTCGGCGTCGGGATGCCGTAGCGATCGGCTTCGAGGCGGCTGTCCGGCGACCACTCGCGAAACCGCAGGGCTTCGCACTCGGCAACGACGACCGGCAGCGCGGCGCGGACATCGGCGCTTCTCCAGNTTGCCAGCAGCGGGCGNACATCCGGCTCGTGCTTGATCGGCCAGCAGAAAGCCGCGACCCGGGGTTTGGGCAGTGTCGCCAGCGCATGGGCCACGATGCGCGCCGAGAGCGCTTCGTGTTCGGCGCCCGCCAAGGCCGCCCGCCGACTCGCCATAGCCTGCCGCAATGCCCGTCGCCAGGCCGTGTTATCCTCGTCATGACTATTCATATTTGAAATCTAGCATGAAGTTTCCCGCCATCCTCCTTGGTATTCTTGTTTCATTGCCCCTTTTCGCGCAGGAAAGCCGCGACAGCACCTATCTTGCGGCCCGCGATGCCTTTCGCGCCGGGGATCGCGTCAAGCTGGGGCGGGCCGCCGAGCAGCTCGGCAATCACGAACTCGCGCCTTACGTCGAGAATTACCAGTTGCGTATCAACATGCCCCAGGGCGACAGCGCGGCCATGCGCGCCTTCCTTGAGCGCTACGAGCGCACCTACGTCGCCGAAAAACTGCGCGCCGACTGGATTCGCTGGCTGGGCAAGGGTGGCAACTGGGCCGAAATCGATGTTGAATACCCGAAGCTGATCGCCCCTGAGCCCGATGTGACCTGTTACTACCAGCAGGCGAAGCTGGCAGGCAATGACAAGACAGCGCTCGACGATGCACAGAAGCTTTGGCTGACCATGCTCGAACCGCCGGAAGCCTGTCGGGCGGTGCTCGACCTACTGGTCCGCGACAATCGTCTGACGACCGACGATGTCTGGGCGCGGACCCGTCGCCAGTTCGAGGCCAATCGCCCGGGTCCGGCCCGGCTTACGCTGGCTGCATTGCCGGCCAGCCAGGCCGTCGATGCAAAGGCGCTCGACAAGGTGATCGACAGTCCGATGGCTTATCTGGCCAAGCAGCCGGCCGGCTGGAGCAGCAGCCGAAGCGGTCGCGAACTGACGGCGCTGGCGATCCAGCGCATCGCTGCCAACGATCCGCGCGCCGCGGCCGCCGAGCTGGAAAAGCTGCAAGGGCGCATGCAGGATTCCGAGCGGCAGTGGGCATGGAGCCAGCTCGGGCTGCAGGCCGCCAAACGCCACTACAGCGAGGCGCTCGACTGGTATGCGCTGGGCGGAGAAACACCGCTTTCCGACGAGGGCACCCAGTGGAAGGTGCGCGCCGCGCTGCGCGCCCACGACTGGAGCGTGGTCCTGGCGACCATCAATGCCATGCCGCCGTCCCTGGCCGCGCAACCGGAATGGGTCTATTGGCTGGGCCGCGCCTACAAGGCGGGCGGTCTGACTAGCCAGGCCGAAGCGCAGTTCGAGAAGGTCGCCGGCCAGCACAATTTCTATGGCAACCTGGCCGACGAGGAACTNGGACGCAAGATCCTGACTCCCCCGAAAGCCGCGGCCGTGACCGCCGAGGAACAGAAGGCGGCGCGCGACAATCCGGCAATTCGTCGCGCCATGGCCTTTTTCCGGCTCAACATGCGAACCGAGGCGGTGCGCGAATGGAACTGGTCATTGCGCGGCATGGACGACCGCGAGCTGCTGGCGGCGGCCGATCTGGCGAAACGCAACCAGATCTGGGATCGCGCCATCAACACTGCCGACCGGACGAAGAGCGAGCACGATTTCACGCTGCGTTTTCTCGCGCCGTATGGCGAGCAAGTGCGNCCGGCCGCCCAGAACCAGTCGCTCGACGATGCCTGGGTCTATGGCCTGATGCGCCAGGAAAGCCGTTTCATCACCAGCGCCAAGTCGAATGTCGGCGCCTCCGGCCTGATGCAGTTGATGCCGGCGACCGCCAAGTGGGTGGCCAGGAAGATCGGCCTCAAGGACTATAACCACGGACGCGTGACCGACACCGAGATCAACGTGCTGCTCGGCACCAGCTACATGCGGNTGGTCATGGAGAACCTCGACAACCATCCGGTGCTGACCTCGGCAGCCTACAACGCCGGCCCCGGCCGCGCCAGGAAATGGCGCGCCGACCAGCCGCTGGAAGGCGCGATCTACGCCGAAACCATTCCGTTCAATGAAACCCGTGATTACGTCAAGAAGGTCATGAGCAACTCCGTTTATTACTCGATGCAGTTTACCGGCCGCCCGGACTCCCTGAAGGCCCGTTTGGGGGTGATCGGCGGACGCACCGAGGAGGCGCCCAAGGACGTCGATCTGCCGTAAAATCCGCGTTTTGCGACGCGAAGAACAACGATGCCCATTCCGCTCGGTAACGAAATCCTGCAAGTTCCGGATGATGCCTGGGATATCCTGCGCGACTGCCGGGTATTCTTCCTCAAGCAGCTCGTCCGCCTGCTTCAGGAGGCGGAACGGTTACCGGAAGAGCCTTTGCGCGCCTTCGTCAAGGGCGCGGGTGCGTATTACGACGACATCGTGTCGACGGAAAAGCGCAGTCGCTTCGATCAGCTCGGGAGCCTCACCGCATCGCGGATATCGCTTCTCGGCGAAGATGACCTTGAGCTCGATATCCGCCTCAGCAGTTTCGTGTCGCAGTTGCTTGAGGCAAACAGCAACGCACTATGGCATGTCTATCTGCGTTTCGTGACGCTGCTTGGCCGCCCCGACCTTTCGCCGAGCGACAATCCGGTCGGCCCCAAGGCGGTTGCGATGGGTCTGGTGGCCTTGTGCAAAGTCCTTGGCGATGACCATGACCGGGCGCTGGACCGGATTGCCCGCCTGGAAGACCATTTTGGCGAGTTTTTGCCCGCGCTCTATCTGGCGCTCAATGACTTTCTGGTCGGCCGCAAGGTGTCGGCCGCCCAGCCGACGATAGTCACCGCCCCCGATGTCGGCGAACACGCGGCTGCTTCCGGTGCGGCCGGTGGCATGCCGGCCCTCGACGCGGCGGCGGCGCTGCAGAAGAGTCTGCTCGGCCAGCAGTTGCCCGGTCGGCAGGTGGCTGCTCAGGCAGCATGGAGCGGCGGCGCTGCGGCATCGCTGGTGACCCAGGTGATGTTCGGCCGCCTGTTGGCCCGGCTCGATGACCTCGAGCGCGCCGGGCACCTTTCGCCCGAACAAGCGACCGCAGCGCCCCGCCCGCTGAACGCGGCCGAACTGGGTGTGCCATCCGGCGCACCCGAAGCGGCGGCCATCGATGCGCTGGCGATGATCTTCGAGGCAATTTTCGAATCGCCAGAGCTGCCCGATGCGGTCAAGTCGGCGCTGGCCAGCCTCCAGATTCCGACGCTCAAGGCGGCAATGCTCGATTCGAGCTTCTTCACCGCAGATGCACATCCGGCCCGCCAGTTGCTGGACAAGATGGCGCGTGCCGCAGTCGGGTTGCCGTTCGATGTTTCGTCCCGCCATCCGCTTTGCGCGAGCATCCAGCAGATCGCTTCGCGCGTCCGTGCGGAGTTCGTGAACGACACCCAGGTTTTCCTGAACCACGTTGCCGAACTCGACAAGCTGATCGCCGAGCGCGATACGGCGACGGCACAGGTCGCGGCGGCCTACCGCCCGCTGCTGCAGCGTCTGGAAAAGAGCGATCTGGCGGAATCGCGCAGCCGCGAGGCAATCGATCAGGCATGCATGAACCCCAATATTCCGGCCGATATCGCCCGCTTCCTGCACCAGCACTGGCAGCGGGTTCTGCGCCAGGTCTGGCTGGAACACGGGGATGAAAGTCCGGAATGGCGGGAAAACACGCTGGTTATCGACAATCTGTTGTGGAGCATCCGGCCAAAAGTCGAACTGGAAGAGCGCAAGCAGCTTGCCGCTGTGCTGCCGCGGATGCTGCAGACACTGTCCCTGGGGATGCAGCGGATTGCCTTGCCCGAAGCGGCGCGTGGCGAATTCCTCGACACCTGCTTTGCGCTGCAGACGGCGGCGATGCGCGGCGCCACCGCGCCCGCTCCAGCTGCCGGTGAATCGCCGGAGACGCTTGCCACGCCGCAGGCCGCCAGCGTGGTGCCGGTGTCCAGCGAACTGCGGATCGGTACGCAATTGCTCAGGATATTCGACCTTGCCGGCTCGCGAATGACCGGGCGCTACCGGCAGGCGCTGGTCCGCACCGGCGACTGGGTGGCGTTCCGGATGGCTGACGACCAGCCCTTGTGCGGGCGCGTCTGCAGCATCAGCAAGGACAGCGGAAAACTGCTGCTTGCCAATCCGGACTGGGACTTTGCCGTGCTGCTGCATCCGGCGATCATGGAAAGCCAGGTCAGGGAAGGCAAGGCCGGCGTCAGTTCGCGGTTTTCCCTGTTCAATGCGGCAGCCGAACAGGCTTTGCGCCGAACGCCAGAAGCCGGGGAAGTCCGCCCGGGTTGAGCAATTTGCCTTAAAATCACCCCTTCAAAATATAAATTCCGGGGCTTCAGATGGATATCAGGAAGGTATTGCTGCTCGGCGGTAGCGGTTACGTCGGTACCTACATCGTCAATCGCTTGTCGCAGCGCGGCATCGAGGTGACCGTTCCGACGCGGCGCCGCGAGCGCACCAAGGCGCTGATCATTCAGCCCAACGTCGTGATGCCGGAAGTCAATATCAATTCGGAAGAAGCGCTGGTTTCGCTGATGCAGGGTCAGGATGCGGTCATCAACCTGGTCGGCATCCTGCACAGTCGCGATGTCGTGTTGCCCTACAGCAAGGATTTTGCCGAGGCGCACGTCGAGTTGCCGAAGAAGATCATCGCCGCTTGCAGGAAAACCGGCGTCCGCCGTCTGGTCCATATGAGCGCCCTCGGCGCCGACCCCAAGGGGCCGTCCGAGTATCTTTGCTCAAAGGGCGACGGCGAGGCGATTGTGATGGCTGCCCAGGGCGACCTCGAGGTGACCGTTTTCCGGCCCTCGGTCATCTTCGGCCTTGGCGATTCCTTCCTGAACATGTTTGCCGACGTTCTGCGCAAGCTGCCGTTCTTCCCGCTCGGTTTCGGGAATGCCCGTTTCCAGCCGGTCTGGGCGGCGGATGTCGCCGATGCTTTTGTCGACAGCCTGGGTGATGCCGCAACTTTCGGTCAGGCCTACGATCTTGTCGGGCCCAAGGTTTACACGTTGCGCGAACTGGTCGATTACACCGCGCGGCTGGTCGGCAGCCATGCCAGGGTGTTTGCCTTGCCCGAGGGGCTGGCCTACCTGCAGGCCGGCCTGATGTGGCTGGCGCCGAAGCCGCTGATGTCCCCCGACAACCTGCGCTCGATGCAGGTCGACAATGTCTGCGACAGCAACTGCCGGTTGCCCGCGCACTGGAAGCCGACTGCGCTGGAAGCAGTCGCGCCGACCTACATCGCCCACAACACGCCCAAGGGCAAACTCGACGGCTTTCGTTACCGGGCCGGAAGATAAGCTTCCAGTCCGCTGATGAAAATCTACGTCGTCGGCGGCGCGGTACGCGATGAACTGCTCGGGCGGGCGAATGCCGACCGCGATTACGTGGTCGTCGGCGCCAGTCCACAAGCCATGCTGGACAAGGGCTTTCGCCCGGTCGGCAAGGATTTCCCGGTGTTTCTCCATCCCGAAACGCATGAGGAATACGCGCTCGCCCGCACCGAGCGCAAGACCGGTCACGGCTACCACGGATTCGCCTTCCACGCGGCGCCCGAGGTCACGCTGGAGGAGGATCTCGCCCGGCGCGACTTGACCATCAACGCGATGGCCAGGGCGGACGACGGCACCCTGGTCGACCCCTTCCACGGTCAACGCGATTTAATGGCCAAAATCCTGCGCCATGTCGGTCCGGCCTTCACCGAAGACCCGGTGCGCATTCTGCGCCTTGCACGCTTTGCCGCGCGCTTCAGCGATTTTTCGGTAGCGCTGGAAACGCTGGCGTTGATGCGCGGCATGGTCGCCGCCGGCGAAGTCGATCATCTGGTTTCCGAGCGGGTCTGGCAGGAGCTGGCGAAAGGCCTGATGGAAGACCGGCCGTCGCGCATGTTCGAGGTGCTGCGCCAATGCGGCGCGCTGGTCCGGCTGCTGCCCGAGGTCGATGCGCTGTTCGGCGTGCCGCAACGGGCCGACTACCATCCGGAGGTCGATACCGGCGTCCATACCTTGATGGTGGTCGACGAGTCCGCGCGTCAGGGCTTTCCATTGCCGGTCCGCTTTGCCGCGCTGACGCATGACCTCGGCAAGGCGACGACGCCGGCTGACATCCTGCCCCGTCATCATGGCCATGAAGCGCGCGGCGTGCGGCTGGCGTCGGCCCTTTGCGAGCGTCTGCGGATACCCGGAGAATGCCGCGATCTGGCCGTACTGGCGGCGCGCTATCACGGCGACATTCACCGCGCCGCGGAACTGCGTGCGACGACGCTGGTGACCTTGCTCGAACGCACCGATGCGCTGCGCCGACCAGAGCGCTTCAATCAGTTGCTGCAGGCCTGCCAGTGCGATTTCAATGGCCGTCTGGGCTGGGCGGAGCGCCCCTACGACAGCCCGCGCCTGCTGCTGGCGGTGCTGGACGCCGTGCGCAGTGTTGACGCCGGGGCGATCGCCGCCGCCTGCACCGACAAGGCGAAAATTCCCGAGCGCATTCGTTCGGCGCGGGTTGGTGCCGTCAAGGCCATGCTAGATCAGGCGCGCGAGGGCGACGATGAGGGCTGAGAATATCAGCGTCGTGGTGAACGGCAGGTAATAGGTACGGCCGCGGAAGCGGAAGGTGATATCGCCCGGCAACTGGCCGAAGCGAATGAAGCGCGCGGCGTGCGGGGCGACGATGCCGAGCAGAAAGATGGCGATCACCAAGGTCAGAATCCACTTCAGCATGTCGACTTGCGCTACCCTTGAGAATTGCGCATTTAAGCATGCTTCACCCGACTATCGAGCGGCAATGATAAAAACCGAAAAAATCAACGGCATCGAGGTTTTCTCTTGCCAACCGGCGCGCAAGACCAGTCGCCCTCCCCTGCTTTTCGTCCATGGCGCCTTCGCTGGTGGCTGGATGTGGACCGACACCTTCATGCCCTACCTCGCGGAGGCCGGCTATTCCTGTCATGCGCTGTCCCTGCGCGGGCATGGTGGCAGTGACGGACACCAGANCATCGACTGGTTATCGATCGCCGATTACGTCGAAGACGTCGCGGGCGTCATCGACTGGCTGGGCGAGAAACCGGTACTGATTGGTCATTCGATGGGCGGCTTCGTCATCCAGAAATACCTCGAACACCATACCGTGCCGGGCGTCGTGTTGCTCTGCTCGGTGCCCCCGCAGGGACTGATCGCCGCCCAGTTTCATCTGCTGTTCCAGAAACCGCACCTGTTCATGGATCTGAACAGCATCATGGGCGGCGACCATGCCGACAGCCAGACCCTGCGCGAAGCCCTGTTCGCCGGCGAAGTCGACGAGGCGATGCTGGCCGTCTGGATGGGACGCATGCAGTCCGAGTCGCACCGGGCGCTGTGGGACATGTCGATGTTCAGCCTGCCCAACCTGCACGCGATGAATCGTCCGCCGATGCTTATTCTGGGCGCCGAGCACGACGTGCTGGTGCCGGCCTTTCTGGTCCAGGCAACCGGTCACAGCTATGGGCTACCGGTGCATATCTTTCGCAACATGGGTCATGCCGTGACCCATGAAAAGGAGTGGCCGCTCGTTGCGGGCACGTTGAACGAGTGGCTCGCACGGCTTGCGGTTTGATGCTTGTATGAGAGATTGCGACTTTCAGGGGGGACGGGCGCCCGTTGATCTTGCATTTGCCTTTTTTTCGCTCCACTATTGATCATCTTCAGCAAAATACCGCCAGCGCAATGACCAAAAACGACAAGACCGAAGAGTCCAGCCGGATTCTCGATGCGATCCGCGCCAAGCGGGAACGTCGGACGTCGCTGGTGGGCGACATCGAGGAGCTAGAAGCCGCGCTGGTCGCCGACATCGAATCCTTCGACCTCAACGAAGCCGAGCGTCAGGCGCGGCGCGAACAACTGGCGAGCATGCATGGCGGCATGAGCGATGCATCGCTGGTCTTTCCCGAAATCGTGCCGGCCGGCACCGTCCGCCATATCGATCATCCGGACAAGGGTGCCCGGCGTAACCCGCAACGAGTCGTCGAGGGCAGCAACCTCCTCGGTCATTTGCGGCACCAGGCGGAGCTCCGGCAGCGTGAACTGCATTCCGAGATGGCCGAGCGTTCCGCCAGCAACAATGCACTGGAACATGCGCTCAAGAAGCTGTTTTTCTTTCTCCACGACCTCGTGCAGCAGCTCAATATCGTCAAGCCGGCGGTCGAGCGCGAGTATGCGGCGGCAGGTGATGTGATGTTCAGCGGCCTCGTCTGGCAAGAAGGCTTCGCCGATTACCGGACCCAGTCGCAGAGCGCCGGGGCGATGGTTGAACTGGTCACCCTCGCCTACCAGCTCGTATCACCCGTCAGCTTCTCGATCAAGCGCGAGGGGGCGGGTGTCGAGCGCTTGCGCACGGCACTCTTCGATTACGGCCTGCAATTCACCTGCAAGGAATTCAAGAACGAACGCAGCTACGTCGAGCGCGCCGAGTTCGAGATCAGCGGCCAGGTTGGCGTCAGCGCGCGGTGGAAGGCGGATTTCGCCAACGGCGTTCTGGTCCTCGAATCGCGCAATCTGGAACGCCTCGGTGGTGCAGTTCACACCGTCCGGCCGGCGGCGATCGACCATGCCCTGCTCGACGAGTTCGGCCGCCTGCTGCTCGGGCTGCCCAACAGTTTCCGGGAACTGGCCAAGCGTTAGCCGCGGTACGCTTTCCAGGAGCGCCTGGATCAGCGACTTGCGGCTTCGAAACTTGAAGCCGAGCGATCGATGCTCTCGACAACGCTGGTCGCCAGCGCAATTTCCCGCAGGAAGCACACGAGCCCGGCAATCAGCGCCAGCATGGCGGCGATGAACAGGCCGGCAATTGTGCTTGGCAGCTCGACGTGCAGCTCGGCGCCGATGAAGAGCGCTGCGATGACCAGGCATACCAGCAGGTCACACACGGTGCACAGGGTGATGGCCCAGTGAATCAAACGGGCGCGGCGGGCCAGCGAGATAATCGTCATTTGCGCCTTCAAGCGGAATGCAGGCGATGATTCCTCGGCCAGTGCCCGTTCCAGGGCGTGGAAGCGGTCGACGACACGGGCCAGGCGATTGGTCAACACACCGAGCAGTGCGCCGACACCGGCCAGCAGAAAGACCGGAGCGACCGCCAGCTGGATGACGTGGGCGACGGAAGAAACCTGGCTGGTGAGTTCGTTCATGGCGTAGTCCCGGAAAGAATGTGTTGCCGGCGCGCGCCGGCTTTGGAAGAAATTGCCCCTATCGGTCGGGCACAGAACTATCCCATGATTTTCCACTCTCACTCAACTCACCGACGCGAGACCGCAACGGTCTCCGGAACGGCCATCCCTGAAAATACGAACATACGCTGTCATGAACGCACCCGAACACCACCGGCGACTGCGTCGCCTCGAAGANCTGGAATTCGACAACAGCTTTGCCGGTTTGCCTGAAGCTTTTTATACGCGGCTGGCGCCGGCCGGTCTCCCGGCGCCTTATCTGGTTGGTGCCAGTCATGAGGTGGCGGAACTGATCGGCCTCGATCCGGACGAAATCGAACGCCCTGAGTTTCGCGAAATTTTTGCCGGAAACACGCTGCCGCCCGGCAGCGCCACCCTGGCCGCGGTCTATTCGGGGCACCAGTTCGGCGTCTGGGCCGGGCAACTGGGTGACGGGCGGGCGCATCTAATCGGCGGTCTGCGTAATGCCACCGGGCATTGGGAGATCCAGCTCAAGGGCGCCGGGCGCACCCCATACTCGCGCGGCGCCGATGGCCGCGCCGTGCTGCGTTCGTCGATCCGCGAATTTCTCTGTTCCGAGGCGATGGCTGCGCTCGGCGTCCCGACCACGCGGGCGTTGTCCGTAGTCGGTGCCGACCTTCCGGTGCGCCGGGAGGAAATCGAAAGCGCGGCGGTAGTCGCCCGGGTGGCGCCCGGCTTCGTACGCTTCGGATCCTTCGAACACTGGGCATCGCACGGGCGCGCGGACGAACTGCGGCTGCTGGCCGACTACGTGATCGACACCTTCCGCCCCGAATGTCGCGCGGCGGCGAATCCCTACGTGGCGCTGCTGTCAGACATCAGCCGCCGCACCGGCGAACTGATCGCGCGCTGGATGGCGGTCGGCTTCATGCACGGGGTGATGAATACCGACAACATGTCCGTCCTCGGTCTGACGCTCGACTACGGACCCTTCGGCTTCATGGAGGCTTTCGACGCCGGCCACATCTGCAACCACTCAGACGATCAGGGACGCTACAGCTATCGCAACCAGCCGCATGTCGGGCAGTGGAATCTCTATCGCCTGGCCGAGGCTTTCCGCCCGCTGGCAGGCGATCAGGCGACAGTTCGGGCGGCCGTCGATGACAACTATGGCGATGCTTTTGATGAACATTTCGAGCGCTTAATGCGTGCCAAGCTTGGTTTGCGCGAGGCGTTGCCGGACGACGAAGACTTCATCACCGAAACTTTCGGCTTTCTGCAACAGCATCGTCCCGATTTCACCTTGTTCTTCCGTGCCCTGTCGCAGTTGCCTGCGGTCGACCCCGAAAAAGATGCAAAAACCGATGCGCCGGTGCGCGACCAGTTCGTCGATCGTGCCGCCTGCGATATCTGGTTGGCCAAATGGCGCGCCCGCCTCGCGCAGACGCCGCCGTGGGAAGACGAAGCGCGGCAGGCGGCGATGCGCGCGGTCAACCCGAAATATGTGCTGCGCAACTGGCTGGCGGAAGTGGCGATCCGCAAGGCGCAGGAAAGGGACTTCTCGGAAGTCGAGCATTTGCTGGCCTGCCTGCGTCGCCCCTACGACGAGCAGCCGGAATTCGAACGCTATGCCGCGCTGCCGCCCGACTGGGCGAACGGACTCGAAGTCAGTTGCTCCAGCTAGCGGGAGCAATCCTCAGTCCGGNACGAAGCAGCGCTGGCCGTTGTATTCGAACTGGCGCAGCCGGTAGCCGTAGAGGGCGCTGAGCTTTTCGGCGGTCAGGATGGTGTCGACCGCACCCAGTTCGCAATCTCCTTCGCCGTCGATCAGCAGTGCCTGATCACAGAAGCGGTGGGCCAGCGCCGGGTCGTGCAGGACCATGACGACGCCCGCCCCGCAATCGCGCGCCGCGCCGGCAAACATGTCGAGGACAGCCATCTGGTGGTTGAGGTCGAGATGGGCGAGCGGTTCGTCGAGCAGGTAGAGCGGTGCGGCCTGCGTGAGCAGCGTGGCGATGGACAGCCGCTGGCGCTCGCCGCCCGACAGGGTATGAATTTGGCGATCTTCCATCCCGGCAAGGCCGACGGCCGCCAGCGCGCTGCGCGCCAGGTCGGCGTCGCGCGTGCTTTCCCAGTCCCACCGCCCGAGATGCGGGTGGCGGCCGGTCAGTGCAGTTTCGAGCACCGTCGAGCCGAACGGGTCGGCCAGCGTCTGACCCAGCCAGGCCCGGCGCAGCGCCGCCTCGCGCGGACTGAGCGCGGCGTATGGCGTGCCGCCCAGTTCGATCATGCCGCCAGCGGGGGCACGCAGCCCGGCCAAGGTGGCGAGCAGGGTCGATTTGCCGGCGCCGTTGCGGCCGAGGATGGCAAGACGTTGCCCGCTGGCGACGCTGAGATCAAGCGAGCGGGCGACGCAGCGGCCGCCGATTTCGACCGAGAGGCCTGCGGCGGTCAGCAGTGGGGTACTCATCTCGCCTGCCGCGAAAGCAGAAAGAGGAAGACGGGCACCCCGATCAGCGCCGTCAGCACACCGACGGGCAATTGCTGCGGAGCGATCAGCGTGCGCGCCAGGGTATCGGCAAGCATCAGCAGCGCGCCGCCGGCCACTGCCGAGGCCGGCAGCAGCAGGCGCTGGTCGTTGCCGGTGACAAGGCGGATCAGGTGCGGGACGACGAGGCCGATGAAGCCGATCGAGCCGGCGGTCGTCACCGAGGCGGCGGTAGCCAGCGAGGCGAGCAGGAAAATGGCATAACGCAGGCGGTCGACCGCAACACCCAGCGCCTGCGCCTGCAGCAGCCCGCGGGCGAGCAGGTTGAGTTCGCGGGCGAAGGGCATGGCCAGGGCCAGTGCAACCACCAGCGCGATCAGCGGTGGCCAGGCGCTTGCCGCCTGGCCGAGGTCGCCGGAAAGCCAGAACAGCATGCCGCGCAGACGGTCTTCCGGCGCGATCGCCAGCATCAGGGAAATGAGTGCGCCGCAGCCGGCGGCGACGATGACGCCGGTCAGCAACAGACGCGTCTGCGTCCAGCTGCCATCACCGTGCGCCAGCCCGAAGACGAGCAGCATGGCGCCGAGGGCACCAGCAAATGCCAGGCCGTCGATGCCGAGCGCTGGCAGGCCGATCATGATGGCGAACAAGGCGCCGACGCCGGCGCCGCCGGAAATGCCGAGGATGTAGGGGTCGGCGAGCGGGTTGCGCAACAGTACCTGCATCAGCGCGCCAGCCAGCGCCAGCAGGCCGCCGCAGGCGAAGCCGGCGAGGGCGCGCGGCAGGCGCAATTGACGAACGATGTCGGAACCCGGGGCTTCCTGCCCGAGCAGGGCAGCGAGGACGTCGCCCGCCGCAACCGGGATGCTGCCGGCCGCCAATGCCGCCCAGAAACTCGCCAGTGCCAGGAGCACGAGCACGGCGAGGGTCAGGAAGGCGCGGCGGCGGATCGGCATCAGCGGAAGTTGTAGCTCGCGGTCATCAGGAAGGTGCGGCCATCAGCGGGGTAGTAATAATAGTCCGACTGGAAAGTCGAGTAGCCGGCATATGGCGAGTACTTCTTGTCGAAGGCGTTGAGCAGGCGTGCCGAAATCGACCACGGCTTGAAATTCCAGCCGGCCATGAAGTCGACCGTGGTATAGCCGGGCAGCTTGTCGAGCGCGTTGGCAAAATCGCCACTGTAGTAGCGTTCGCCGACGTAATTGACGACTGCCGTGTATTGGCCGACAGCGGCACCATCCCAGGTCAGCCGCGCTGCCGCCTTGTTTTTTGGTACCAGCGGCACCTGATTTCCGTCGTAGATGCCGTTGCGGAAGGTCGAGTCGGCGTAAGTGTATGAAACACGGGCCAGCAGCGACGGGACGATGCGCCAGTCGGCTTCGAGTTCGAGCCCCTGGCGGCGGGTCGGCGCCAGATTGACGTTGCTGAACACGGCACCGTCATAGGCGATCTCATCGTTCAGGTTCATCAGGTAGAGCGCTGCCCGGCCAGTAACCGGACCCAGCGCCAGGCTGCCGCCGAGTTCGCCGAGCGTGCCGGTCTGCGGCTTGAGGTTGCCGGCGAAGGTCGGGTTGCCGGTCAGCGGGTCGTAGCCGAACAACTCATCCGTGGTGGCGAAACGGAAGGTGGTGCCGGCCTTGCCGTAGGTACGCCAGCCGCTTCCGGAATACGTCAGCCCGAGATCCCAGGCGTTCTTGGAATAGTCCGCGCTGTCGTTGAGGCCCGGTTGCGGGCCGAAGAAGCCAAGGTAGGGGTCCTGCGTCGCCGACTGGTCGACCCGCTGATTGCGCGCGCCGACGGTGCCCGCCCAGCCGGCGCCGAACTCGGTGGTGTTCTGGAAATAGAAGCCCAGACTGTCCTGTTTGGCGCTCTGGTTAGCGGATGTGGTGTAGGTCGCGTCAACCTTGCCCGAGTAGTAGTCGATGCCGGCGACTGTCTCGCTCTTGAGGCTGCCCAGGCCGTGCTGCCAGCGTAGCCTGGGGGTCAGCGACCAGTTGTTGCGGACGCGGTCGGCTTCGCTACCAAACGAGACATAGTTGGCATGGCTGTCCTGGCGGTCGAACGAGACTTCGCCCTCGATGCGCAGGGTGTCCGTTACCGGCAAGGCGATACCGGGGCGGAAACGGTAGCCGTTGCTGCGCTGCGAATCGTATGGCGTTGATGCAGTCTTCGGGTTCGCCTGATAGGCTGCGCTGAGCAAGGGGCCGGGCAAGCCGTTGTGGCTTTCACTGATTGAATAGTCGATGAAGCCTTCGCCCTGACCGATATAGAGCGCGCCGCGTCCGCTGAGTGCCGCCTGCTCGGCCTGCGAGTTTTCGCGCCAGCCGCCGGTGTGGGCGTAATGGCCAAAGATGTTGAAATACCCGGTTTCGTTGCCGGCCGCCGCGTTCGCGTCAACGGTCTGGGTGTCGTAACTGCCGATGCCGATCGTCGCGCCGGCACGCGGCGTGCCTGACTTGTCGGTGATGATGTTCACGACGCCGCCGGTCGCCTTGTCGCCGTAGAGGACGGTGCCAGCGCCGCGCTGGACCTCGATGCGCTGCACGCTGTCGAGCGGAATCGCAGACCAATTGACGCTGCCCAGGTCGATCGGGTTGAGACGCTGACCGTCGAGCAGAATCAGCGTATTGCTGCCGGCGGTTTCGCCGAAGCCACGAATGTCCACTGTCGAATCGATCCCGAGGCTGCCGTAGAGGGCGCGGACGTCGACCCCGGCGCTGGACTTCAGCATGCTGGCCAGGTCGGTGGCCGGTGTGTTGCGAATGTCGTCGCGGGTGATGACGCTGATGTTGGCCGGCACGTTCACCTCCGGCTCGCTGAAACGGGTAGCGGTGACGATGACGGGATCGAGATTGTCGGCAGCAGCAGCGTGCGCCGGTGTCAGAAATGCAATGGAAAGCGCCGCGGTCAGCGGCGTGAGACGTTGATTCATCTTTTTCTCCCTTTCCGGCAGGCGTCCCCGCATACCGGAATGACTGAACAAGGAAGCATCGGGAGAATGAACGCAGGCCGGAGACCGGCACCACACCCCCGTGGCACTTCCGCTGGTTGTCTCAGGCCGGTATCCGGGCTCGCAAGTCTTGACGCGCCGCCTTCCCAGGTCGAAACCCAGTGGCATCGTGGCGCGCCCGCACTTGCTTACCGTTGCGGGGGCAGCAGCGGAGTTGTCCCGAAGGACGCACCGCTTTCCCGTTTAACCGCGGTTGGAGAATCCGTCCGCAGCACCTGTTACGGCGCGCATTCTACATCGCTCCTTGCTGCGATGCACCACAAAC
>Ga0031658_1000061_pt1 | contig 18792 bp, 9 predicted proteins | sample FrelakmetPLP11PL_FD_55179 | JGI IMG/M metagenome (GOLD analysis project Ga0031658, IMG submission 55179) | Freshwater lake sediment microbial communities from the University of Notre Dame, USA, for methane emissions studies - PLP11 PL | ecosystem: Environmental > Aquatic > Freshwater > Lake >...
CCATCGATAAGTGTTTATCGCTTCTAAGTGGAGTTGACGCAAGACGCCATCGATAAGTGTTTATCGCTTCTAAGTGGAGTTGACGCAAGACGGTTGAGAGAAAAATCTTCAAACCTTTTCCGTACTTATGCCGAAGAAATGATGACGGCACAAGAGCAGGGTACTGTCGCACCGTTCCCTGGAAAATCAACTTCTACGTCAAGAGATGACATAAAAAATCCTGACAAACAAGCAGATCCAATGGGTCTCCTAACAATTGAAACCAGCCCTGTACACACTGGCCCTATACCTCCAGCAGCAGTAACAGATACTTCACCAAGTGGTGCTGCAGCCGAGGTCGTTGTCCAACCCCAAAGTGTGTTAACCAACCTTGTCTCTCCACTTTGCCGTCAGGAACCAAACATCACCCCCAGCGACACCGGTGTTTTCATCGAAACGCACTTGCCAGACTTTGCGGAACTTGCCGAGGCTGATGTACATCGAGACCTGGAAACCCTGACTGATAATGTTGAGCTACAGAAACTCATTACACTCCATGCTAAGGCTCTGGAAGACGAAGGAATTATCGATTTGCCAACAACCGGTGCCGACGAAGTTTTGATTTACAATGACACCGTTGAAGTTGCTTTTCTTCAAGCGCTGAAAGAATGCTACTACGGTCGCCGTAGTACGCGTACGCAAGAAGAGTATCAGTCTACAGTACAGAAGCCATTCAAAAAGAAGTTAGTGCAACTCTTCATTCTTGCTCACCAGAACAAAGATTTCAAAATAACCTCCACACTAAAAAAGGAACCTGCGGTCGCGACAACGTCACCTCAACCAGACAAAGTCAAGGTACCCGAAGTGGTTCTAAAAGTGACAACAACTGGGAAGAAGGCTTTTCCCATCCCAAAAAGGAAGAGTAGTCCCACAAAGAAATCACCTGTTTTGAAAGTTGACATGAAATTTAAAGGAAGAATGAGCAAAATAATGTTGAAAAAACTAAAAGCTAGTGAGCAATTGGCTAAACCTTCCAAAGAAACACAAGCAGAATCAGATACCCCAAAGCACGAAGAGATACCTGCTGAGAGTGCTTCCAAAGGTGAAGCAGAATCCAATACTCCCAATCCTGAGTGTGCCTCAGAGGAAAAAACCAAAGCAGAAAACGAACAAAAGAGAAAAGAAGAGAAGCAAAAGAAGAAACTAAAGTGGATGCGTGGAACCACCGAGAATCAAGATAAATCGCTTGGAAGACGAAGAACATCCACATTTACTCAGGCACCAATACAAAAATACTTTAAATCGGCGACAAAGCAACGAGCTGACATCCACACCACTGCACTTGTCAATGAGAACCTCATTGAACAAAACCCGACCCCAAATAGCAAACAGAAACTCGTTCAAGCACAAGCTCAACTGGCAACATCCCTCCAGTTAGTCGAGGCCATTTCTCGACCAGATTTCATGTCCGAAGACGAAGACAACATCCAGTTTTTAGATAATGGAGAACTACGCCTGGAAAAGCTGCGTGAATTTGTGGCTGAGAAAGAAAACAAAGGCGTAAAGGTGCCTGCCAAGAAATTGAAGGAAGTTGAGGCCAAAGCAATTAAAGATGTAGAAAAAGAGATTGACAAAGTGCGAGATCTTACCGATAAATTGAAACTGGTCACAAATGCTTTGTTAATATCTGTTTTAAAAGAATCAGCAACCTTGAGTGACGACAAAGTAGCGACCTCTTTTATGGAGCACTTCAGACTTGCCTTTGCCATGAAACCACCCCATGTATTCAGCAGGTCACAAATAAACCTATTCCGCAAAACAGTGAGGGCAAGTGTTGTCGGAAATGTACAAACTTTGAACAAACCACTGCTTGAAGAAATGAAGTCAAAATTATTGGCAGCTATCAAAAAAGTACTTTTAAGTGAACCAGTAGCAGCGGCTGGTGAAGCGAACACAACTTTAGACAAAACATCAACCCAACCCGATCCTTCCTCACCAGGCACGACGACTGCTGTTGTGACACCCGAAGGCACTGTGCAACCTGCTGACAAAGACACCTCGCAAGAAACAGCCACCCAAGCCGAACATTTGTCACCAGGCACGAAGACTGCTGATGTTACATCAAAAGCCTCGCCCCAAACTGCTGACGAAGAAACATCCCAAGAGACATCAAGCCAACCCGAACATTTACCAGCAGCCCTGAATACCGCTGATGTGATGCCCAAAGACTCTGTGCAACCTGCAGACAAATCAACATCCCAAGAGACATCAAGCGGACCCAAACAATCCTTAGCAGCCCTGAAGACCGATGATGTAACCCCCAAAGACTCGTCACAAATTGCTGAAGACGAAACAGCCGAAGANATAGTTACTGAACCTGAGAATTTGTCATCAACTCCGGCAGCACCTGAACAGTCTGCTAAACCGGCCGACAATGAGACATCGGCAGAGACAACCGAAGCTGGTAACGTTTCTCCACATGGAGACTCTGAACCATCTGCTGGCACGGCGGAAACAAGAGATGTAACAACACCGGACTTAGAAAATCCAATATTTGAAGAAATATCTGAACCCGACATTATTTCAATAGAAACGATGACAATCGATGGCGATGAATCAACATTTTTTGATGCTGTGGAAGAACACACCAATGAACCTGAAGACAACCTATCTGGCGTTGAAGATGACACGGAACACCTTGAAGCCACGCCAGAAAGCAACATCACGCATCCAGATGACATTGACTTGTTTGAAGATCACACGGAACACCTTGAAGCCACGGCAGAAAGCAACGACACGCATCGCGTGTTCCTTGACTTGGTTGATAACAAATTCAATTTGGGGCGCTCATTCAATGCCNNACAGCTTGACGAATTAGCCCACCTTATTTTGGCGCNGAAAGAAAAACCTGTCGAGGAGGTGATGGAGCACCTACTATATTATCAAGAACAACAGAATATTGAACTGAACCCTTCGGATTTATTTGTTCCATTTGCAGGTGAAGGACAAAGTTATAAAGTACAAAATTGAACCAAATGTTATTTAAAAAAACATGTTTAAAGATTGACCTCCACTGCACTGCACATAACTGCACCAAAAACTATTACTGCGGTTTACTAAATATTCATGGCGCCTAATCAAAATAGATTTTAACATTTAACATTTTGTTCACTTTTAGGCAAAGTCACGCGAAATACAAAACCGGATGAGGAAAACCGATTTATGACTATGCTTCGTCACGGCTTTGGCAACCCAACCNAACCAATAGAAAAAGCCAGACTTGACTTCATTGTTANNTACGTCGGAAGCTGGCTCGGGAAGAGGGCCTTTGTGCGCAGTGAACAACACAAAAACTGCTCATTTGGACCCATTGAACCTGGCATGGCCAATCACTACAACAAGGCAAAATTGAGAAATCTGGAGAAATTATGGAAAGAAAATGATTTCAATTCAAGGGAATACTTATTACGTCTTGTTGGTGCTTACGTTGAAGAAAATCGACTTGACTTTAAAGTAGACGTTACACTGCCAGTTGTGGACTTGGCCGGTCAGCCCTCTCTTCAATCACTTCTTGAAGATGGTGCCAAAGAATTCTCGAAATTTAATGCAAAGACATTGAAAGAATTTTGCAATTCCCAAATATTGGATCCAACACTGGCAACTGTCCATGGTCATCCTGTCCATGGTCATCCTGAGGTAATTGAATATAATTCAGCAAACGANTATAGTATTACACCAGACAAACTACTCACTGCTAAACATATTAGGGANATGAGCAAGTTCATAAAATCAAGAAAACATACACCTGCCAAAGAAGCCCAGCAGCTGAAACTGTTGGGCGAATATCTGGGCAAACCCAAAAGCGAATTTTACAAAGTACTTTACCATCCTTCTTCTACTTTCCAGGCTGGACAACCACAATCGCCTGCGGAAATTCTGTATGAGGGTGACGTGCCAGTTGTCAGACGTGTGAGGACGGCAAGCCCCGAAGTTGTGACCCAAGTGTCGAGCGCAGAAGTAGTTGCCGAGTTCATGAAAACTTACGAAATGTTGGACCTCGACAATGTCTCCAAACACATCAAATTGTTAGTGGAAGCATCGGAGAAGACAGCGGTAACCTTCGAATGGGCACGACCAAAAGAGGTTTTTTTACCGGGCTCCCCTGAAGTCATTACAAGTGACGATGACGATATTGACGATCCCTCCTGGAAAGAACCACCCAAAATAAGACATGGCACTTCAACGGACACTGATTCAGACAGACAAGAACGTCGCATGTCGGCAGACGATAGTGGAGGAATGTCAAATGACGACATTCTCCCACCGCCAAGCAAAAAAAAGAAGTTCACACGGCACCAGCGTGCACGACTGGATGTTGGCACTTTCAGCACCGACAGTAGTGGACCAGAGCAAAAACAGATATGGGACCCAAGAAGAAAAGTCCAAGAATTGAGAGGAGGAGTATCAAGGAGAAGGTCAGGAGAGAAGAGTAGCGAGAAATCAAGTTTCAGGTGAATATTTTGGCTTCTAACTTTACATTACTTCCTTTCCGCTAAATTACTTTTGTTAGTATTGACAACGCCTATGTACTGTAAATGATGCAACCAAAATATTAAGAAACGTTTTTGAAATGAAGCATCAACGACATAAAATTATGTCACAAGCACATAACAACAAGTTTTTCATTCAGCGTACAATAAATTAACATTTCTAATCACTTCTCGTAGGTCTTCGGAGGACAGCCAGGCTCACTCAGACCATATACCAATTCCCAGAAAGCACAGAAAGACAGTCAAGATAAGAGCTCTGATTGCCTCAAACGTTGAACTCAATTCATTAAGAGAAGACCCTCAAAGAGCACCTCACAAGAAGAGTGACATTCCCATCGATCAAGATAATGCAATTTACCTTGCGAGAACCTGCAAAAACCCCTACAACATTGACGAGTTCTTCTGCCAACCATCACACAGAGGGATTTATGTTCTAGCTGGTGGCTACAACAAGAGATTCAGTCTTCGTCACATGGACCCGTTTCATTGGATTAACGATAGTGCGTTTGGCAAAAAAGGAACACAAGACCTAGTGGTGAAGACCAAGTATGTTTCTAAAGACGGAGCTCTCGAGCGCAACCTTCAATTCACCCGAATGAACTACTACATAGAAGGTGAGCAAAGGTTTGTCGTTCAATACCTTGGAGACCCCAGCACTGCCCTTCGACATGAGGGTCAAGGCTTTGGCCCACCGGACTCTGACTCATCCCCCAACGACCTCATTCCAAGGTGGCAGGCACATATGTCCGAACATGGCAAAGAACCCATCAGTGGAGATGCACCAGCGACAACAGACGAAGTTGACAAAGTCGCAGCAGCTCCTGAATACACACTATCAGCCAACCCAACTAAGGAACTAAGCCCAGTTCCCAGTCTGCAAGCCCAGTTAGATGCACTAATGGCGGCCAACGATCAAGAACACAACGAGCTTGTCAGAGAACGGATGAGACCGGCAGTCCCGATACAAGTGTGGAATCCTCACGCAGCTGTCATGAGTCTGAAATATGCCAAGGAGTACCTAGACAAAGTCATCCAAGCGGGAATAGGGATAGAGAATGCTCGAAAATGTGCCATTGTCGACCCTCAGGGAGGCCAGGTCTACGTTTTAGCTACTCGTGGCTTGCAGACAGGCCAAGTTATGCAACGTTGGCAATCCCACATCCTTGTCGACGGGCTGAGGTGGAAGCAACACTATGGAAAAAACGACGCGTTTGTTGAGTCTGATCTGCAACGTCTTGCTTACAGTCAAGTGGGGAACAGATTTTTTCACAAGTGGGTATTCTTTGACAGCCAAAGACAGCACGCCATCATTCATTACATGGGAGAAGCCTCGGAAGCAGTCGGCGCTCCGCATGGCAATGACAAAACCACCAAACGCACTTACGTTAGAGTATCCAAGATTGTTAATGTCGACGTGGACGAACAATTGAAGTTGGGAAAAAAGCACGCAACTGAAATCTTCAATGCACTCACTGGAAATGCCCCTGCGGGTGAAATTCGTGCAATTACTTGCCCCAGAAACCCTCGACAGGTCCAAGCTATACTTGATCGGAAAAGACATTTAACTGCACTCGATGAAGACAGGGGGATGTCTTACCTGTCCAAAGAAATGTCCGATTTTGTTCGCATGGGCTGGCACGTTCCGCACTCCAACTATCTCCTCTCCACAGACCAGTCGCTTCAAAATTTCAAATTATTTCTCAACAACTTGCCCGACGATGTTCCTATTATCATCCACTATGACACAACTTTCAAGCACGGAGATTTTTTCACTTCGGCCATCACTTACAGGGTGAGCATCATGGAAAATACGCAGCCAGGAGCCCACGACACTGATAACTCTCCCATTGCCCCTTTGTTTGTCTACATTCATCGGAAGAGACCCATTGCTGACCACGAACAAGGATGGGTTGTCCAGCTGAAGGTGTTGGAGGAAAACTTGGGAAAAGAAAGCATGACGCGTTTTAACGAACACCCAAAGGTCTTTGTGACAGATCGAGAATTCACCACTCTGAAGTGGCCCAAGTGCACCACTGTGTACTGCTGGAATCACATTCGTAAAAACATTGAAAGAAAGTTGATGGCTCTAAATTATGATCAAAAAGAGCGGACGGCCTTGGACAGACAGTTCTACAGAGCACTAACTTCAACAACCGAAGACAGCTACCTCCGAAAAATTGAACGATACAAAGCTGCCGGTAACGGACCTTGGGGTGACAAGGCATTTACAAATTACTACGAAAAAAACATTGACGACGATGTCAGAAAGCATGCCGGCAGGTGGGTCCTTACTCGCTTAAACGTCCCCAATCCTGAGCGGGGTATTACGAACAATGCCGCGGAGAGCTTCAACAAAACCATGGCTACAGTAAAAGAAGGCGGAGAAAACCTGATGCACGAGGCCACTGTCAAACTGCGCTACATCTTTGATGTGGGGAACAACAAATTTGATGATGCCTTTTACGGCATAGGCCAATACCAACTACGCCCAGACTTTGGCCATTTGCTACGCCCATTGAAACTCCTGCCAGAAAGATCCACTCTCACTCCCGAACAACGCAACATGGAAATGGTAAATTATTACGGCCTTCCTTCTGCTGACAATTTCGAACACAACGTGAAGGCGCCAGAACTGTCCCGTACAGACTATGAGGCTTTAACACTCCAAGCGCAGGCCCAATACCTCTATGACAATAAAAAGGTCACCCACGTTCCAGCTTTCCATTCTTACCTAACAAGTGAACCTGGCGAAAAAATTCACCGAGTAGTTGTCACACCTCCCAGTTGTGAATGCGGGAGTAAATATACGTGCGCGCACATGTTGGCGGTGAAAAGATTCAACGGCAGTGTAAAAGACTTTTCTTTGGCAACCAAAACACGGCAGAATAAGGATGATAAACCTGANCGGATGGGAAGGAAAACACCAACAAAAGCTGCCACCTCACACGTCGGCATTGAAGGAGTCAAAAAAACTCCACAGAAAGACTTGACGGTCCACCACGGGGACACCGACGAAGACGATACTACAGAAAACGTCACCACCCCAGGAAAGGAAGCTACAACGGCAACCAAGAAACGTGTGACGACACCAAAGACTCCCAAGACTCCCAAGACTCCAAAGACTACTCCTTTTAAATCCATCTTGAAAACCAGTCAGACACCCAAAAAACAAAGTAAGAGGGCCTTGTTTGCGGATGCGGAACCGATAGCGGCCTTGACAAAGTCACCTTTGAAGAGAAAAGCTTCCGACAGTGATGGCGACGGAGTCACAGACACTTCCGCAGCTACTAAATCACCTTTGAAAAAACAAGCTCTGGACAGGGATGGTGAAGGAGCGACGGACACTGCTGCAGCGTCAAATTCACCTTTGGGCGAAACACACCTGGACAGTGCCGCAGACAAAGCGACGCTCCCGACATCAACCTTGACTGACACTACCGAAACAACCTCCAAAAAAACCAAAAAAAGCAAAAAAAAGGGAACTTTTTCAGCTGCTTTGGACAGAATGGTTTTATTTCCAAGTCTGACAAGAACCCTACCTGCCGAAACAAACAAGGATACTGAAGAAATGCACGGGGGCAATCCAAGCAAAGAAGGACTCAGGAAGCACGGCAATAAAATGGCAAGCAACAATTTACAAATTACAATTGATGAACTTAAGGCGATGGGAGTTTACGTGGACACCAAATCTTTACAAGTGAAACTAATTGAAAAGGGCAAAGAAACAGAGAAACCTTACGTCTACAAGAGAGGAAAACAAGATCATTACGAGAAGTTGGCTGAGAAAGTGACGGAATATGTGCATGGAGTTATGGAAACTAAGTTGAATATGCGTAAATACATCCTAAGCACTGGTCAATTCGTCTACGTGTCCAACGACTACCAGGACCACAAAAAGAAGACAATGACTGTTGTCATACACGGTTCAGGAAAAGTCCAAAGCGGGATCTGGGCAAGAAAACTGTGCTTAAGCGAAGGGCTAGAGCGAGGTTCTCAGCTGCCGTACCTCCAATCACTGAAAGAGCTGAAACACAGTATTGTGTGCACAAACACCAACCAAATCTTTCCAAAAGTTGACGAACCCGCAGATCCGGTAGTCCACCTAGCCGATGTGATGAGAGAAGTGGTTAAGAAATCTGCAGCCCGAAAATTCAACTTCATTGGTTTCAGTCGAGGCGGTGACAATCTTGTTAATCTTTTGAAGTGTGAAACCGCTTTCTTCAAGACTTGTGTCGATAACGTCATATTGTTAGATTCTGCGCATGACAAAGATACACGTCTACCACAACAGTCAGCTGATTACCTGAAAAAACACGGCGTTGAATTCATCAGCTCAGAGAAACCTGCGGGAACACTGCTCAGTCTAAAGAATGAAATGAGTTATGTAACAAAGTCTTCTGGAGCAACTGACCACGACTCTGTCCCTTATCGTTCAGGTCCGCATGTTTTGGAGGTAATTAATCCCACCGAAACAACAACTAATGTGACATCTAAAATAACGTCTGCCTTCAAAGCACTGCGTGGGAAGGGAAAAGCAGTTGCGAAAGACAGCGGTGAAAACAACACATCAGATGAAAGTGACGATGAAGTAGTAGTGACTGGCGAGACAAAGACAGCCAGAGGTCCGCCAGTGACATCGGTTTCCTCAGCCTCAGCTCCGGCATCAACGCCAACAACAGCATCAACAGCAGCACCAACAACAGCAACAGGAACTGCTAACGTTCCACCAGCATATGTGCTGGACCACATGTATCCTGTCAAAGTATTTGAAGTTGAAAATTTCGGCCTCTATGCATTCAAGAGTAACAGAGAGACGATGAATCTCAGCGTCGGTCATTCCGCAATCTTTCAACATCCCTCCGGCTTTGAGCTGGGCGTTATATGCACGGGCAATGGTGTGGGTCTTGGTTTCTACGACACTGCCATTGAAAAAACTCCACCAGGAGGAGAAGAACAGTTGCGAAGATTTGTTGCCGCGACAGTTTCTGACCATGCCCATTGCACCTATGGCCCAATCGATCCCAATGAAGCTCTTGTGCATCTTTCCGCATTACCACCAAACGAAACTGCCACCTCAAAGTGCCGCGAATTGCGTGAAAAGGTTATTTACAAAATTCATGTGGAAGACAAAAATATTGTTGGGAGATACACCACACCGCAATTGCTGCGAGGTTTCAGAACTCGTAATGTCCCTCTTGTTTGCTATGAGAGGTTACCAACCGAAGAGGGTGACGAAATGATCAAGTGTGTGACATGCAAAGAACAATACCACAAAGAGTGTGTGAAGGATGACACATCTGCTGAATTGATTATAAAAAAATTCAGTTGCTTGGCGTGCACAATACCTTACCCAGGATTAACGCAAGGGGAAGGTGTCGTCAATACTTGCCCTGTTGACAACACTGTCACTGGTCTCGCTTTGCAGCAAAGTTTCAACAGGCAATTTGTGAGCACAATCCCAACCAAAACCCCACAGTATCTGCAGGAATCCATTCATCATGCAATCAAAAATGAAGGCTTTGAATCGCACATTAAGTACTTGAATCATTACCGAACTACCGAAACATTCAAGAACAATCCCCAATATGAAGGTCTGTACGGAAGTGTGATCAACATTGTGTACGATGACCTCTGCAAAGGAACATTTGAATGCACCATGACCTGCAGTGACGGTTGCCCAAGAAATGGCAAACCTTACGTCGGAATTCCATTGCTAGAGCTTGGTGAAACCTGGGAGGTTCACAGTAGAATTTTTGATTTGGAAGACCGCATCATTACAAAAAAGTGTGACAAGTGTGCTGATTTAATTAAGAAAAGTCCAACCATTATTAAACCGGATCAAGAGCCACTCATTCTTCCCATTAACTTTGACCAAACAGACTATTCTGCGCGTTTTCTAGCAGACAACTTACAACAGTCACTGGTTGTTTCGGACCAACATTTTGATCTCTGTACCATCATTGTCAACCAAGGAAAGAGAAACCATTACATGGCTTACATGAAACATGCCCCGACTGGTAAGTGGCTTGCTTATGATGGGTTGTACTACGGTCCATCTCAACCCAAGCGACGCATTCCAAATCACTTCCGTCTAGCCAAAACGTCAGATTTGTGCTATCAATTTTCAAAAGTGACCAGTGTCGAATATTACAGAAACGCTGAAAAGACGGAACAGCTGGCAAGTGAAAAGGCTTGGAATGCTGCCATCGCCAGGGATTCTGACTAAAGAAACACAAATTTTGCTATATCAGTATGTACTAATTATGATGTATCGTGTACTACTTGGTATCTCAATAAATTACATCTGAATGAAACTCTGTGCTTACATTTTTTCCTTTTTTAGTTATCCAAAAATACATTGTCAGCAATCGTATAATCATTGTGTGACTTGTCAAACAGCCAAGTAACGGTAACAAAATATAAAACTTCAACACAAAACTGACAAGAAATTACCGTTATTTGAATACATTTAAATTAATGGCTTGTTTACCGTTGCTCCATTATTTCCAACTTCCTATTAACAGGATACATTTAGCAGGGTACTCAATATTTCTTTAAATCTAAAAAGTGGCAGAAACAACGTGCTGGTACAGTTAGAATAAAATACATTAAAAAATACCCAAAAATCTAATGTTATCTAAAAACAAACACAATTACACTGCTAATGCCGATAACAGTTCTTTTTCTGGTACATTTTAAATTCCGTTTACTTGCAGACCTTCCCATTTCAAAAACCAAACATAAAGTATGTACAACCTAGTCAATAACAATATTTTACTATTTCTAAACAAAGCAGTACAGAAACTACCGTAGTTGAGGCTCCAAAATACTTCATTCAATTTTTAAATGACAAAGCACAGAAATGGTTCAGCTTCTATTTAGTATATTATTTGAAACAAAAAAATCCCACAAACAAATAGGCAGATCATTATTATAAAATATAAGAAATACAAGATTAGCCAAAAAATGTTGATACCTACTTGCTTATATAAATAATGTATAAGGGATTCTTAGAATACTAATGTATTGAAAGACATTTATATATGCAATCTTACTGTGACGTGACTGAAAGAAAAGTTGTGAAACAAAAACATAACTTATAATTTAAAAAAAATCGCCTTAACTCTATGTTTAAATATTTATACAATTTCTTTCTTTACAAAACATGTGCAACTTTGTGCCTCACCAAAAAAATGGTATTTGTTTTTAGGAAAAAAAACTTTGACAAAAAAGCTCACAAATTTCCGTAAGTTGGACTATTTGTTTAAGTTTTATAATTACTGTTGTTTACTCTTGCTGAACATAACGTTAATTGTAATCCGGCCCGTGTACAAGCTTAAGGTGCAGATGGATAACTTAAAAAGGTACAAAGGATGGAATGAAATGATATTAAATAACCAAAAATATTGGGCGGTAAGTAACCCAAAAATTGTACAACAAAATAGTCTATCAAATTCCGTGGGATATGATCTTACGGCTTTTACAAGAAGTACAAATAAAATAAGTCATGAGTGCTNAATTTATTGCATTTATTGTCATCAACATTTATTTATATAGGGAACACTGCTGTCAAACATTGGGTAAAACTTGTATTTCATCTAAAGCATCCCATTCTTTTTTTGCGTCCTCGTCAATCGTGACTTTGTGAGTGTTAATATTTGGTGGTAGTGGGCTAGTTCCAATTTCGTTCATCTTCATATCACGGAATCCCTTGATTTTCGGTAAATGACCATCAAAGTCTTCTTCCAGCTGTTCGACTTTTGCCCTTCTGTTAATCTGTACTTTGGCCATCCTTGCATTTTTGGTTGGTTTACTTCTCCGTACTTTTTTCCTTTTTTCGTTCTGTAACTTAATCTTGGGGCATTGCTGAAGTAAGTCTTTTTGGTGCTGATCTTTTTCACTCAATTGTTTTGCTCCTGCCATTTGAATTTTTGATGTGTTGACTCCAATTTTTGAAAGAACGGCATACCACAGATTGTCATCTATGTTCTTTGAAACAAGACTATAAATTAGTCTTTGTCCGTAAGTCAAGTCCTTGATGCCTTTGATTTGTTTGTTGTCTTTGTCAGTAGTTTTGTGGAACAAGGCAACAGTTGTGACACTAAGTACAACCGACACAAAGTGCACCAAACAAACGATTGGGATTACGATTAAGGTGGCAGCGTATATGTACTCAAGTGTTGTGTTTATTCCTGCAGTGCAGAAAATGTCGGCGTACTGCACTGTGCCACTTGGTCCAGTGCTGTGGTACTTGAAAACACAGATTCGAGGAAACAGTTTGATCATGACGTCTGTTCGTTCTTCTGCTTGGGTAATTGTCCAATTGTAAAATTCTGCCGGACTGAAGGGGTTATGAAAATAATCGACCGTGTCGAAGTACCAGTACATCAAACCTACCATTGTAGATAGAGTGAAAATGTTTGCCATCACGTACACGGCCATCATGTGTTGTGCTGTTTGTGAATCGTTAATGTAAGTCACAATGTCAGTTGCCATTTGTTCTCGCTTTTCCGGATCTGACCTTGATTTCAGAAATCTTTCAGAAAGATACGTCAGGTGGTTACCTTCCAACCAGGTCCACAACCATTTGCAGGCCAGAATGGCACTGCCACTGAATACAAATGACAGAATTGACCATTTGAAATTAAAGGGTTGCTCCTCCCTTTCCCTTCGGGGTACAGTTGTGACAGTAGAGAAGGTATTCATTGATAGAGCACTGGTTGTAGCTGCTTCTATTGTCAACTCCAGCGTTGGAAAGCAGTCCAAAACTAAGGGAGAAATAATAATTACAATATGTATATAAACAATGTTTATACTGATGCTTCAATTTGAAAATTATATCTTTCAAACGACGGAATTTAATATTTTAATGTTTGAACAAAGTAGCACATAAACTACCGTAGGATGGTTCTTTTATGAAAACCATAATAATTCTTAAGTTATTGTGTCAATACACAAACTGCAACTATGGCGCAAAAATAAAATAATTTTAAACTTACTTGGTCCAGTGTGTAGCACAGAGCCGGCCAGTGAAGCGACTATCATAAAATAGGAAGCCAATGACAAAATGGTTATGTTTTCAAGGAACAAGTACTTGTTCACACGCTTGTTCGTCAGGAAACTTGTCCAGAGCTTTGGAGCTCCGCCAAGAATTGTATTGATTGATGCCATTGCGACCACTTGTGTTTTTGCCAAAGGTAAATGTCACACTGCTAGCGAAATATTGTATTGAGTAATCTTTATATAAGCCAGGATATTTAATTGAGACAAAGTTTAATTTAATTTATAACACTTATATTTTAATTTATTTATTAATATGCATACATTTTCAAAATAGTAATCACATACTAATGAAAAAGCGCAACCAAAATTATATTAATAACAATTCGCATGAAATACCTGTACCTTAAATTTATTTATTCATCGCACGGTAATAAATTTGTTATTTTGTTAACATTAAATATAATATTTTACCGTGGCTTAATTTACAATTTTTACNTTNATTTCTTCTTTTCCCTCTTTCTAAATTTATTTCAGTNATTGTCGTTGAAAATTATATCTATTTTTATATTAATTATTTGGTATATATTTAACAAATACTTTCCGGGTGCACTGAATTTAATTAACTTAATGTTTGACGTCCAGCCACTATCTGCCTTTACTAATTAAATTAGTAGATGACAATTATTAAACATTAAACAAATTATTNAACATCTGTATTAGCCTTGGTATTATCAATTAGTATCTCTGCGACAATCAACACAGAAACACATTGAAACAATGTCTTCAGAAAAATTAAATTCTCACTGCACTGACATTTCGTTAGTGACAAGAAAACGGAAAAAATGTAGTGATGAGACCTACGAAGAACAAGTGACCTCCACTTCACATTTGAATACAACTATTGCACGTCTACAGGCAGACTTGACAATTTCCAACGCCGTCAACCAAGGCCTTCAAAAAGAACTGAAACTTGCAAGAATCGAAAGGAGTGATATGGAAATCAAACAACAACAGACAACACTGACCATTACTGCCTTGCAGGAAGAAAATGAAATCCTAAAAAAATGTTTGACAGACGCTAGTGCTAAAATATGTCAACTGACAGAAGACTTTGACGAAGCAAATGGAGCAATTGCGGAGTTGGAGATTAGAGAAGTTGATGATCGGAAGTACCTTCATGCATTGAACCTAAAAGCTTTGGCCGCCATGTCTGAGTTACAAACAGCTAGACTTACAATCACCCAAATGGCAACAACTTTGACTGAAAAGGGAACATTGAAGAAAGTAAATAAAGGTCTNGAAAAAAAATTAAAAGNCGCTAATGCTCAAATTTTTCAGCTGACCGAAGACTTCNACGAGGCAAATGCAGCAATTAAGGAGNTGGAGATTAGAGAAATTGACGATCGGAAGTACCTTCATGCTTTGAACCGAAAAGCTTTGGACGCCATGTCTGATTTACAAACAGCAAGACTTACAATCACCCACATGAACGACACGTTAACTGAATTCAGGGAAGATATGAATATCGCAGAGAATAAAATAACCACTCTGAAGAGTTTAGTGTCCCTAAAAGACATTCTCCTAAAACAAAAAGAAAACGTCATTGAAGACATGAAACGAAAAGAGTCGTCAATCGACATTGCTTTGGAAGAGCCATTGGAAGAACCTTGATCAAAATGTAGCCTTGTCTTGCCAATTACGTCAAATCGAATCTGAAACATAATTAAATTATANACTTACAATACAATGGCTGTAAATATATCTATATTGATCAATCGACACTAACATTTTAAAAATTTAGAACCATCAGGTATTTTATACCTGATACCAATTATAATGTGACGTGCGTTGTAATTGGAAATAAAATTTCATTGTAACTAAACTAACTTGACCTTACCATTTTTATTTGCCTAACATTTCTTTCCATGTTGTTTACAGCTTTTTACAATGTGACAACAGTCAAATGACATACTACTTATTGAAAAACAAGGCATTATTTTTCTTCCATCATTAACGAAAACTATGCCCAATGAAGTTATATACGATAAAAACAATCGATAACAAGACTATTAACACGTATAGAAAATATAACATATGACGGTATTTTACTAGCTGTTTTGTTAACATAACACAAATTTTAATTCCGTGGAATGTTGAGGTGTAGTTTTTTATTATCTTCTCAAAACAATGTACTGCAGACATTGTATTGCAATGTAACACAGTAATGGCGGCTGTACATTTGTTCAATAACTACTCGGCTATCAATATATCTTTTCTGCTATTGGTTCGTTTAATTATCCTTGGAAAACTTACTACGGAAATAAAAGTACTCTTTTGTTATAATTTTTAATTTTTTATTACTGGTAGATTTACAATTGTCTATAAAGTCATTTCCTGTAAATAAATGTTGCGTTACTTATCTTAAAGATAGTCACTTTCCTGACATTTCTTATACAAAAAGTACAATGATGTTGCAAAACATAATTACAACACCCATGACAAATAACACTGCCAGGGTAACTGTAATGCTTAATAATCCATTGTCCCCAGCAGCATCATAAAGAATTGTTTGTTTTGGTTCTAAGCTCGACTGGTTTAGAATTGACGATTTTGATTGGATGGAAGAAACATTTGTGTCTTCTGTCATCGATTTATAGTTATTGGCATAACCTTTATAAGTTTCAAATTTTTCCTTGTAGTATTCGTACACATTTGCAATGTCTTTAGGACTTTCATCGTTGTTTGCCGTTGTAGCCATTAATGTTTTGTTTTCATGAGTTGCAATATAGGTCTTTAAAAGGCTTGACTGTCGCTCCCTTGTTCCATTTACTTTGCCTTCAGAATTGTTGTTCAAACCGTTGAAATAATTATAAAGGTAAGAAAAGTTCAGTGAAAACTGCTCAAGGTCATCCTCGTCCTCTTCAAAGACTTGTTGTTTGTCTTGCACAGGTTGATCACATTTTTCCGTGACGGTAATTGTCGCTTCCGTGATGTCGTCCTCTTTTTTAACATTAATCACTGACTCTGATTTAATGTCAAGTTCATCGAAGGTCGCATTACTGTTTCGCAAGACAGCATCCAATTTGTTAGTGCGTGGTAGTTGGGTTGATTGATATTCTCTCATCAGTCCTGGTGTGTTACCTTGTATAGTTAATGACATTACAGGAATGAGCATTGACAGAAGCATCGTCAGTGTCAAAGAATTTATTGAGGATCTCATTATTGAAACCTGGATAAAAAAATTTATTAGTGTAAGTCGAATATGTAACACAAAGCACTGGTTTTATGTATTGCCATTTGATTGTTTTTACAATTAAAAGTATATNTTATTGATTCAATAATACTAATGCGTAACGAAACTCACCTTTANTTAACTTTCAAAATTCTTGGTCCAAGTACTTTGCTTGTCTTCTGTTCGAAACAGACTGATTTAAATTAAAACACATTTGAATTTATATAGCAACAGCTCATTAAAAAAAGTGCCAGTGACGCCAATCTTTTTCGTGGCTTGGAGTAGCCTACAACTTTAGTTTTTTGGAAAACTCCCAAGTGTTTACTTCAAAGTAAATTTAATTAAACAGTAGGCTAGCACCGCCAACTGTTGGACAAATAAGTTAATTGTTCTTTCAAGTGGTGCAGCTTACTGTAATGAAGAAAAGGTCATTTGACTACATTAGGTTAGGTTCGGCGTTTGTTAATTTTTAATTACACAAGAACATTAATGACAAACAATCGTAGAAGAATACATGTTGCAGCCAAAAGCAGTATATAAGAGTCATGTCTCAACACAATATACATACAGTTTCTGAACAGCTACAGGAGTGGATTCCCCATAACAAATCACCAATAGGTAATACAAAAATATATCTTATTATTACACGGCCGTAATATTTGATTTCTAAGATCAATTGATATAGTTTTTTACCGTGGCATGGTTTATAACTACAAGCGATTGATTTGCCATTAATTCATTGTACGTAGTCTAAAAACTATTTGTTTCTTACTTCTCGTCGCAAAACTATTAACCAGAAATTTTCTATATTAATAGTCACTGTACTTGTGCACACTTAATAACTGGTATAAATTGATATTTGCTAGGAACATTTAAAACCTACACGGTTCGTATTGGTGACATTTGATAATTCTTTTTTATAATAATTTAACCTATCTACAGGCATCATGTTGACCCAAGAAAACTTCGAACAAGGCTTGGAGGAGAACTGCAATCAGGAACAAGGCGAAGCCGACTTCCCAGAGGAGATCAAATTCCCTCTGTATGATTTTTTGCACAAAACGCCAATTTGGTCATTGTCGACGACATTGAAGGAGGAACTCGCCAAATACAAAAGGAACGTCATTCAACCAACAATCACACCTTTGTGGATCTTGAAAATCGAAAGAGGACCAAGCTATGACGAGAATATTGAAAGGGTGGAAAAAAATTTTGAGGAAGATATTAAAAATTCTCAAGAATATTGTCAACCTGGTCAAAACAAGTCTGAAAAACCAATGCAAAAAACTTCAAACAAAGTTGACGTTGCATTGATTGATAAACTGATCTCTAAAATAACACCAAGTAAAGACAATTTGATGTACATCGCGATCTCCAATCTAGAACTTGCAAATAGACGTTGTGAAGAAAGCTTTAGAAGTCTTCTTCTTCAGGAGACATCAAAGTTACTGGACGTGGCAGAACAACAGAAGTTGGGGGAAAAAACAACAGCTGAGATCTCCAACGCAATCTTGGCTCTAGCCCCTGCCGGTGAAGTTCGCTATTTCCCGGATTTAGTATGTTTTTCACATTACACAACAAATTACACATACTCGGCATGTGTCCCTCGTCAGGAACTTTGTCCCCAAAACAAGCCAAGCAGCCTTCGACAAGCCCAGTCTTATCGGGACAAAATAAGGATGTTTTATGACTTAGACAACATTCATTGATTCAAAATGGCAAAGGACAACAGTACGAAATATTTCCAAAAGTATACCACTGTTATCCCAAAATTGAAATGGTTTGATGTTTAAATAAACTTAACAGAAGGAATTAAGTAGTTATTATTTAAATAGAAATCTGCACGGAATGAAATTGCCTTTTTTGTCATCAATAACAGATAATAATTACCGTGGGAGATTGTTTTGTCTAAATTAAGTAAAGTTTGTAAGAAATACATTTGACATTAGGCCCAAATTAACGAAAACTTACTAATTTCGGGTAACTTATGTCGGGGTCAGAATTACAGCGTGGCTATAGTGTTCGCCT
>Ga0031658_1000065_pt1 | contig 18247 bp, 14 predicted proteins | sample FrelakmetPLP11PL_FD_55179 | JGI IMG/M metagenome (GOLD analysis project Ga0031658, IMG submission 55179) | Freshwater lake sediment microbial communities from the University of Notre Dame, USA, for methane emissions studies - PLP11 PL | ecosystem: Environmental > Aquatic > Freshwater > Lake >...
AAGGTCATCGTCGCCGCCTTCACCGACTCCTACAACAATATTGTCAGGGCGGTGCGCAATTACCGGGCGCAGGAAGTGCAAGGAGGCCTCGGCACCGGCGGCCAGCTTGGCGTCCAGGGCGGTTCGACACCGGCCGGCAAGGCGATCAAGAGCAAATAGAAACCGCGTTGTCGACGGTGTGCTCGAATGGGCCGGTTTCGCCGGCCCTTTTCAGTTGCAGCCTCACGGACCCGCTAGAATCTCGCCGGCGGCGACTGTTGTACCCGAGGGACGCTGATGAAGCGCCTGCGTAGCAAGACGGCCAGCGAAGCTGGCGCGCCTCGGCGAATTCCTTCTGGGCGCGGTCGACACCCATTTTTGCCCCGTTTTCACGGCGCTCGCCTGACAACCAACCGGAATCCTGTTGACATGGACATCCCTTCACGCCTGCAACAGGCCTGCGCCCTTCTCCTGTTGCTCCTCTTTGCCGGCGCTGGCGCGGCGGCTCCGCCGTTGCCGGGACTGGCCGCGAGTACCGACGACGTGACGGTTTCCGGCATCTCGGCCGGCGGCTACATGGCCGTGCAGTTCCAGGTTGCCTATTCGGGCATCGTGCGCGGCGCCGGCGTCGTCGCTGGCGGCCCGTATTACTGTGCCGAGGGTTCGCTGCGCCGGGCGCTGGGCAATTGCATGGCGCCTTCCGGCAACGCCCTGCCGCCGACCGCCGCCGAAACCATGCAGACGGTCGCCCGACTGGCTACGGCGGACCGCATCGACCAGGTCAGGAACTTGCGCGACGACCGCGTCTGGCTGCTCGCCGGCGGCAACGACAAGACTGTCCTGCCGCCCGTCATGGAGGCGCTGGAGGCCTTTTACCGCGTCACCCTGCCCGCCGACGCCATCCGCTTCGTCAAGGTGCCGGAAGCCGGCCATGCCATGCTTTCGGTCGCCGACCCGCAGGCGAACGCCTGTCCGACCAGCGCATCCCCCTTCATCAACCGTTGTCAGGAAATCGACGCCGCCGGCAAACTGCTGGCGCATCTGCTCGGCCCGCTGCAAGCGCCTGCAGCCACGCCTGCTGGCGAAATGATCGTCTTCGACCAGCGCCCCTTCGTTCGCGGCCGGACGATCGACGCCAGTCTCGCCGACGAGGGTTATGCCTTCGTCCCGGCCAGTTGCCGTGGCGGGGGCTGCAGGATTCACGTCGCTTTCCACGGCTGCCTGCAGGACGCCGGGGAAATCGGCCGCCGTTTCGTCGACGGTGCCGGCTATAACGGTTGGGCGGCGAGCAACCGCATTGTCGTACTCTACCCGCAGACGGTGCGGCGCTTCGGTCTTGCCTTCGGTTCCTTCCGCTGGCAGCTCAATCCCAAAGGCTGCTGGGACTGGTGGGGTTATACGGGTGCCGACTACCACACCCGCGACGGTGTCCAGATGCGCGCCGTCCGGGCGATGATCGGCGTATTGGGAATGCCGCCGCAGCCGGTACAATCCACCGGTAACCCAAACCGCTGATCGCTGCACCCCGAGGGTGCTTCTTTCAGGGCGCGGCCCACCGTCTTTTTTGCCTCGTTTTCAAAGCACATGCCTGAATATTCCGCCTCTTCCATCCGCGTCCTCAAGGATCTCGAACCCGTCAAGGAGCGCCCGGGCATGTACACCCGGACGACCTGCCCGACGCACATCGTCCAGGAAGTCATCGACAATGCGGCCGACGAAGCGTTGGCCGGCTACGCCAAGAAGATTTCGGTCGCCATCCGCGCCGATGGCGTCATTGAGGTTTCCGACAACGGCCGCGGCATCCCCGTCGAGGTTCATCCGGAAGAAGGCCGGCCGGCCGTCGAGCTGGTCTTCTGCAAGCTGCACGCCGGCGGCAAGTTCAACAAGAAGGAATCGGGCAACGCCTATCGCTTCTCNGGCGGCCTGCACGGCGTTGGCGTCTCGGTCACCAATGCGCTGTCGACGCGCCTCGAAGTCGAGATCAGGCGCGGCGGCGGNGTCCATCACATCGCCTTCGGCGCCGGTTTCGTCACCGAGCCGCTCAGCCGGATCGGCGANTGCGGCCAGCGCAACACCGGCACCACGGTGCGCATTCAGCCGGATCCNAAATATTTTGATTCGCCCAAGGTCAATCTCGGCCAACTGGAGCACCTGCTGCGCTCAAAAGCGGTGTTGATGCCCAACGTCACCGTCGAACTCGACATTGAAGGTCAGGAAAAGAAAACCTGGTGCTATCAGAACGGCATGGCCGACTACCTCAACGAAATGATGGTCGGCACCCCGGTCGCACCGATTTTCGTCGGCGAGAAATATGTCGACACGGCCAACGGTTTCGCCGTCGGCGAAGGCGCCACCTGGGCGCTGGCCTGGTTCGAAGAGGGTGGCGGCAAGCCGGAATCCTACGTCAATCTGATCCCGACGCTTGACGGCGGCACCCACGAAGCCGGGCTGAAGGCCGGCGTCTTCGAGGCGATCAAGACTTTCGCCGAGCACCATGCCATCCTGCCGGCCAAGGTCAAGCTGGCGCAGGAAGACGTCTGCGGCCGCATGACCTGGCTGCTCTCGGCCAAGGTCCTCGACCCGCAATTCCAGGGCCAGACCAAGGAAAAATTGACCAGCCGCGACGCCTACAAGCTGGTTTCGCAGATGGTGCGCGACCCCTTCGAGCTATGGCTCAACAGCCACGCCGATTTCGGCAAGAAGATCGCCGAACTGGCCGTCAAGGCGGCGCAGAACCGCATGAAATCGACGCAGAAGGTCGAGAAGAAGAAATCCTCCGGCATCGCCACCCTGCCCGGCAAGCTNACTGACTGCGAATCCGACGACATCGCNCGCAACGAAGTCTTCCTCGTCGAGGGCGATTCGGCCGGCGGCTCCGCCAAACAGGGGCGCGACAAGGAGACCCAGGCGGTCTTGCCGTTGCGTGGCAAGGTGCTCAACACCTGGGAAGTCGACCGCGACCAGCTGTTCAAGAACAACGAAGTCCACGATATTTCGGTCGCCATCGGCGTCGATCCGCACGGCCTCGACCAGATCGACAGCGTCGATGTCAGCGGCCTGCGCTACGGCCGCATCATCGTCATGTCCGACGCCGACGTCGATGGCTCGCACATCCAGGTGCTGCTGTTCACGCTGTTNCTCNGGCACTTTCCGGCGCTGATCGAGCGCGGCCACATCCATGTCGCCCAGCCGCCGCTGTTCCGTGTCGATGTCGAGGCGCGCGGCCATACGCGCAAGGTCTATTGCCTGGACGAAGCGGAAAAGGAACAGACGCTCGTCAAACTGGCGGACGAAGGAATTCCGGAAAACAGGATCACCGTCTCCCGCTTCAAAGGCCTCGGCGAAATGAATCCCGACCAGCTCTGGGAAACCACCTTGTGCCCGGATACCCGCCGCCTGGTGCCTTTCCAGGCCGGCCGCGAAACCATCAAGGAAATGACCGCCACCTTCACGCTGCTCATGGGCAAGGGCGAAGCCGCCGGTCGCCGTGCGTGGATGGAGAAGGACGGCGGACTGGTGGAAGCCGATGTCTGAGTCCATTTCCGGGCGCCGGCGGTGGGCGAGCGCGCCTCGCGTGAAGTCACCCTGGCTGGTGGCAATCGTTGTCCTGCTTGCCGGCTGCTCCATGCTGCCGGGCAAGGCACCGGAGCCACCGCCTGCAACGACAGCCGTCCCGCCGCCCAAACCGAAGATCGGCCTGGCCCTCGGTGGCGGCGCGGCACGCGGCTTTGCCCACATCGGCGTCATCAAGGTGCTGGAATCGCATGGCATCGTTCCCGATTACGTGGTCGGCACCAGCGCCGGCGCGGTAGTCGGTTCGCTCTATGCGGCCGGCTACGACGCTTTCGCCATGCAGAAGATCGCCCAGCAACTCGACGAGAAAATTTTCGCCGACTGGACGCTGGGTGGCCGCGGTTTCCTCAAGGGCGAAGCACTGCAGGATTTCGTCAACCAGCAATTGCGCAATCGCCCGCTGGAAAAGCTCAACAAGCCCTTTGCCACCGTCGCCACCGACCTCAACAGCGGCGAGCGGATGGTCTTCCGTACCGGCGACAGCGGCCTGGCGGTACGCGCATCGGCCGCGGTGCCCGGCGTTTTCCAGCCAACCCGGGTGCGCGGAAAAACCTACGTCGATGGCGGGCTGACCAGTCCGATCCCGGTACAGGCCACGCGTGAAATGGGGGCCGACATCGTCATCGCCGTGGACATCTCGGACCGCCCGGAAGGCCAGCCGGTGGACAGTCTGACCGCGATCCTGTGGCAGACCACCACGATCATGGGCGGGGTCATTGGCAGCAACGAACTACGCGGCGCCGACATCGTCATCCGCCCGAAACTGCCCTACGTCAAATCCTGGGACTTCACCGCCCGCCACGACGCCATGCTGGAGGGCGAACGGGCGGCGCAGGCTGCCCTGCCACAGATCCGCCAGAAACTCGGCAGATAGGCCATGTCCGGAGCTGCCAGCGTTCTCTCGCTGATTCCGCCGATGACGCAGTTGAACGTCCCTTACCCGTCGACGGCTTATCTGACAGGTTTTCTGCGTTCCCGAGGGATTGCTGCCGTGCAGGCGGATATCGCCCTCACGCTGGTGCTTGAATTGTTCTCGCCAGGCGGTTTGCACGAGATTCACGAGCAGGTGAAGACGGTTCCAGCGAAAAAACGTTCGGCCTCGCTGCACTGCTTTACCGATCAGTTCGACCGTTATCTGGCCACCGTCACGCCGGTTGTGGCTTTCCTGCAGGGAGGCGACCCGTCGCTGGCCTTTCGCATCGCCGGCCGCAACTTCCTGCCGGAAGGCCCGCGCTTCGCTGCACTCGACGACTACATCGACGACGATGGCGGCGACCCGCTGGCCTGGGCCTTCGGGGCGCTCGGCATCCAGGACAAGGCGCGCCACCTCGCCACGCTGTATCTGGACGATCTGGCAGATGTGTTGGGCGAGGCGGTCGATTCCCGTTTCGAGTTTGTCCGCTACGGCGAAGCGCTGGCCCGCAGCCAGCCGACTTTCGAGCCGCTGGCCAAGGCCCTGGCCGCGCCATCGACGCTGGTCGACAGCACGCTTGAAAAACTGACCATTTTGGCGGTCGACCGCAACAGGCCGACGATCGTCCTGCTCTCGGTGCCCTTCCCCGGTTCAGTCTATGCCGCGTTCCGCATGGCGCAGGCGATCAAGGCGCACAATCCGGCCATCGTCACCGTGCTCGGCGGCGGCTACGTCAATACCGAGTTGCGCGAACTGAAGGAGCCGCGCGTCTTCGACCATTTCGACTTCGTCACGCTCGACGACGGCGAACGGCCCATCCTGGCCCTGCTCGAACATCTGGCCGGCCAGCGCCCGCGCCTCAACCTGGTGCGCACCTTCGCCCGCGTAAATGGCCAGGTTCGCTACTTCAATACCGGTGAACCTGACGTTCCCTTTGCCGAAGTCGGCACGCCGACCTGGGAAGGCCTGCCGCTAACCCGTTACCTGTCGCTGCTCGACATGCTCAACCCCATGCACCGGCTGTGGTCGGACGGGCGCTGGAACAAGCTGACCGTCGCGCACGGCTGCTACTGGAAGAAATGCAGCTTCTGCGACGTCAGCCTCGACTACATCGGCCGCTACGACGGCGCCCCGGCCGCGCTGCTGGTCGACCGCATCGAAAGCATCATTGCCGAGACCGGCCAGACCGGCTTCCATTTCGTCGACGAAGCCGCGCCGCCCAAGGCACTCAAGGCGCTGGCCGACGAACTGCAGCGGCGCAACCGGGCAATCTCNTGGTGGGGTAATATCCGCTTCGAAAAATCCTTCACCCCGGAACTCTGCCTGCAACTGGCCGACAGCGGCTGCATCGCCATCTCCGGCGGGCTGGAAGTCGCCTCCGACCGCCTGCTCAAGCTGATGCAGAAAGGCGTTTCGGTCGACCAGGTGGCCCGCGTGACGCGCGCCTTCAGCGCGGCCGGCATCATGGTGCATGCCTATCTGATGTACGGCTTCCCGACGCAGACCGTGCAGGACACCGTCGATGCGCTCGAATACGTGCGCCAGCTGTTCGCCGAGGGCTGCATCCAGTCCGGCTTCTTCCACCGTTTTGCCTGCACCGTCCATTCACCGGTCGGCAAGAACCCCGCCGAATACGGCATCAAGCTCAAGCCGCTACCGCCGATCAGCTTCGCCACCAACGATGTCGAATTCAGCGACCCGACCGGCGTTGACCACGACGCGCTGGGCGTCGCGCTGAACAAGGCACTCTACAACTACATGCACGGCATCGGACTCGACCAGGATGTGCGCAGCTGGTTCGCCGAACGGGTGCCGAAGCCGCGCGTCGGCCGCCATTTCATCGCCAGGGCGCTGGCCGGCCGTTAACTCAGGGGTTCAGGACGCTCAGGCGCTGCTCGATTTCGGCAAACAGGGGCCGCTCGGCCGGGGTTTCCCGGGCGCAGGCGGCCTGCAGGGCGGACAGCGTTTTCGTGATGGTTTCGGCGTCGACCACCGGCGTACAGCGTTCCAGCAACTCCTCGAGCAGGCAGGCAAAAGCCCGTACTTCGATGCGCTGCAGTGCATCGGCCAGCGCACGATCCCGGCGCGGCAGGAAAGACGCGGCGCCGAAATCGCCGAGCAGTACCTCGCCGTCAGTCGCNTACAGGATGTTGTGGGCGTAGAGATCACCATGCAGGATGCCCTGCGCGTGCAGATGGCGGACGGCAGAAGCTACCCCGAGGGCGATATAACGCACTGCCTGCGGGCTGAAGCGGGCATCGCCGGCATAAACATCCCGGGTGCAGGACTCGAAGCTGGGCGGTCCCGCCAGGTTGGCGAAACCCCGGTCGATCAGCGCCATGACCAGACCATCGAGATTTTCCGGGTGGCTGTCGATCCGGCCGAGCACCGGAATCAGCTGCGGATGCGCACCGGCGCGGATGCAGGCGTGCATCTCGTGGTGCGGAAGGCCATCGCTGGTCAGCGTTCCCTTGAACAGCTTGACGGCAACCGGCAGTGCGCCGGTGCCGGACTGCCATTGCGCCTCATGAATCACGCCCGAGGCACCCTCGCCCAACTTGCCGGACAACTTCACTTCGTCCCAGGCGATGCTGGCGATCGGCACTTCGTTCACAGCGCCGCCGCCCTCTTCGCCCAGCGGATTCCCGGCATATGCCAGCCAGGCCAGTCGGGGCAGGGAAAACAGGAACTCGGGCAACGTCGAAAAACGGTTGGCGGCAATCCGCAGCAGTTCAAGCCGCGTACATGCAGCCATTTCAGGAGGCAGGTCCGACAGCCGGTTGCCGGCCAGCATGAGCTTCTGCAGCTGCGCACAGCGCCCGAGTCCGGCGGGCAGTTCCTCGACCCGGTTGTCGGACAGGATGAGCCAGCGCAGATTGGCTGGCAGCGCCGCCGCCGGCACCGAACCGATCCGGTTGGCCCTGAAGCCGATCATGCTCAGCTGCGGGCACTTCCCCAGCACGGCCGGCAACTCGGTGAACCGGTTGGCCGAACAGAACAGGATGCGCAGCCGGTTGAGCCGCGGCAGATCATCGGGCAAGGCCGAAAGTTCATTGCCCGACAGGTCGAGGATTTCCAGCGTATCGGCCAGCGCGAATACCTCGCGCGGAAAAGTCTTCAGTCCGCAGGTCAGCTTCAGGTGCCGGCAGCCCGCCAGTTGGCCGGCACGCAGTTTTTCAAGTGTGTTCATCAGNATGGAGTTTACCGCCGAACCGCGCTGCCCAGCGCGGCACCAAGCCGGAACGACACGAAGGCCCGTGCCCCGGGCCGGGAAAATTGCGCTAAATTCACGGCCATGCCGAATTCGATGAAACGCCTGGATCCAAGTGCCACCGAACTGCTCGGGCGCTGCGCCGTCTGGAATACGGCACCATGAGACACGAGGATCCGGGCGGCACAGCGATCACCGGGCGCGGCCTGCGTGTGGCGCTGATCTTCGCGCTGGCCGCCGAACGACTTTCGGCTTTCTACGAGCATGGTCAGTGGATGACTGACGCCCAGGCGGCGACCCTGGCTGCCGACTGGCTGCGCCGCTCGCAACGTCAATTGCCACTGGCCGAACGCAAGCAGCTCTCGGCCCTGGGCGACACGCTGGCACGCCAGATCGCCGCCACCCTCTCCCGTGAGGCCGGCCTGTACACCGCCCACGAGATGATGGAAGCGCTCGACCCCAACCATCATTCCGAACTGGCGCTGTCACTGCTGCAGGAATGCGAACGCCTGCTCGATGACAGTGCCGCCGATTGAGCGCTTGTCGCCACCCCGAAAACGCGTAACATTCCGCCCGCGACCGCCGCGCACCCAACGCCGGAACGCTGCACTTCCGCCGCCGCCTTGATTCAGGATTCTGCCGCAAGACCATGACCGACCAGCTCAACCTCTTCGACGCCAGCGCCAAACCGGAAACGGAAGACGCTGCCTTGCCGGCGCTGCCGCCCGACCTGCCGCCTGCGGCCAGCGGCCCGGCCGACGACATCCCCTCACCCGCCAACTACGCCGCCCGCCGCTATCTCGAATACGCAATGAGCGTCGTTACCGGCCGCGCCCTGCCTTCGGCCGCCGACGGCCAGAAGCCGGTGCAGCGCCGTATCCTCTACGCCATGCACCGCATGGGGCTGTACAAGAGCCCGCGCCATGTGAAGTCGGCGCGCGTCGTCGGCGATGTGATCGGCAAATATCACCCGCACGGCGACTCCTCGGTCTATGACGCGATGGTCCGCATGGCGCAGGACTGGAGCCTGCGTTACCCGATCGTCGACGGGCAGGGCAATTTCGGCTCGCGCGACGGCGACAACGCTGCCGCCATGCGCTACACCGAAGCCCGCCTGACGCCGATCGCCGAACTGCTGCTGGCCGAAATCGACGAAGGTACGGTCGACTGGAAGCCGAACTACGACGGGGCCAACGACGAACCGGCCTTATTGCCCGCCCGACTGCCCTTTTGCCTGCTCAACGGCGCCTCCGGCATCGCGGTCGGTATGGCGACCGAAATCCCGGCCCATAACCTGCGCGAAGTGGCGGCTGCCGCGGTCAACCTGATAAAAGACCCGAATTTCAGCGAAGACGACCTACTGGCTCTGATCCCCGGCCCCGATTACCCCGGCGGCGCGCAGATCATCTCGACGCCGGAGGAAATCGCCGCCACCTACCGCAGCGGTCGCGGCAGCCTGCGCGTCCGGGCCAAGTGGAAGATCGAAAACCTCGCGCGCGGCCAGTGGAAGCTGGTCATCACCGAACTGCCGCCGGGCGTATCGACCGCCACGGTGCTGTCGGAAATCGAAGCCTGTTCCAACCCGGTCGCCAAGGAAAAGGCCGGCAAGAAGGTGTTCACGCCCGAACAGCTCAACCTCAAGGCCGCCTTCCTGTCGTCGATTTCCGAAAGCGGCGTGCGCGATGAATCAGGCAAGGAACACGCGGTGCGCCTGGTCATCGAACCCGCCTCATCGCGTCAGGGTCAGGACGATCTGGTGCGCATGCTGCTCGCCCACACCAGCCTCGAAACCAACGCCTCGATCAACCTGACGGTACTTAGCGTCAATGGCACGCCGCGCCAGGCCTCGCTGTACAGCATGATCGCCGAATGGTGCCGCTTCCGGCTCGCCACCGTCGAACGCCGCACGCGCCACCGCCTGACCGCCGCCGAAAAGCGCATCCACATTCTTGAAGGCCGGCAGGCGATCCTGCTCGACATCGACCGCGTCATCAAGGTCATCCGCGAATCGGACGACCCCAAGGCCGACCTGATGGCGGTGTTCAAGCTATCCGAAATTCAGGCCGAAGACATCCTCGAAATCCGCCTGCGTCAGTTGGCGCGCCTGGAAGGGATCAAGATCGGCGAAGAACTGGCCAAACTGCGTGAAGAAGCCAAGGGCCTGAATCACCTGCTCGACTCGGAAGAAGCCCTGCGCGCCTGCGTCGCCGCCGAAATCGAAGCCGATGCGAAAAAATACGGCGACGAGCGCCGCACACTGATCGAAGCCGATGCCAAGGTCACGATGTCGGATGCCAAGACGGTCTCCATCGTCGATGAGCCAACCACACTGATCGTTTCCAGACACGGCTGGCTGCGCTCGCGGACCGGCCACAACATCGACCCGNCCCAGCTTACCTTCCGCTCCGGCGACAGTCTGCTGGCATGCCTGCCGTGCCGGACGGTCGATCACCTGATCCTGCTCGACACCAGGGGACGCGCCTATTCGATCCCGGCGTCCGACATTCCCGGCGGCAAGGGCGACGGCATTCCCGCCACCTCGCTGGTCGATTTTGTCGGTGGCGCCAAGCCCTGCCTGGCGCTCGCCGTGCAGGGTGAGAAGCTATATCTGGTCGCCGCCAGCGGCGGCTACGGCTTCCGCTGCAAGGGTGAGGATCTCCTGTCGCGCGGCAAGGCCGGCAAGGCGTTCATGACATTGCCGGAGGGCGAAATTCCGGTTGTCTTCGCGCCGGCGCCCGAGGGTGAAGTCGCCAGCATTACCCGCGACGGGCGCGGCCTGGTCTTCAATGTCGAGGAAATCCGCCTGCTGCCCAAGGGACGCGGCCTCAAGCTGATCGATGCCGACCCCGGCAAGACGGCGCTGGAGGATATTCTGCCGGTCGTCGATGGCGTCGCCGGCAAGCTCAAGGGCGAACGCCTGGAAATCTGCCGCGGCAACCGTGGCGGCAAGGGCAAACCATTGAAGGCCAGCCGGAAATAGGAAGGCTACCGTTATCCGCAAGGGATACGGCCCAAGGCCACGCCGCCGTCACCGGCAGGCAGCACCTGAGACACAACGAAAAAGCCGGAGACAAGCTCCGGCCTTTTTTTTGCTTCACGGAAGCACTCTGCGATTAGGCAGCCTTCTTGCCGGCAGCCTTCGGGGCAACCACGTTGGCCGCCTTCAGGGTGGCGCTGGTTGCAGCAGCAACGTTGGCTTCGGCAACTTCGACAGCCTGCTTGGCAGCCTTGTTGAGGCCTTCGTAGGCTTCGTTGGCGGACTTGATCGCGGTCTTGACTGCGGCAACTGCCACTTCCGAACCAGCCGGTGCAGAGGCCAGAGCCTTTTCGACGAGACCGGAAACGTTGGCATTGACAGCAGCAACCTGGGTTTCGACTTCCTTGGCGATCTTGTCCTTGGTCTCGCTGGTGATGGCGATGACGTTGCGCGAGTACTCCATGCCCTTCTCGAGGGCCGGCGCTGCAAGCTTCTGCTGCAGATTGACGAAGGACTGGACATCGGTCACGCCGAGCAGCGCGCTGACGTTGGCGAAGGAAGTTTCGACGAAGGCACGGCCGGCGCTCAGATTCAGGGCGGCGAGACGCTCGATGCCGTCGATGGTGGCATTGGCCAGAAGAGAGATGGAACCGATGCCAGCGTTGGCGAGATCCTGGGGCTTGAAGTTCATGGTGATTTCTCCGAAAGGATGGTGCAGGTTTGAATGATTTCGTTGCCTTCGCCAAAATTGCTGCGCTGCAACATGACTTCATTCTACCTCACGGATTTTCAATGTCAACAACTTTTGTTGCACTGCACCATATTCATTGAAACAACAAGTTGCGAAGCCATTATGCAAATCATTCGAGGTCTGGAAAAAGTTCGTCAGTGAAGCCGAAGCGGGTAAAGTCGCGCATCCGCATCGGGTAGAGCACCCCATCGAGGTGGTCGCACTCGTGCTGCACGACCCGCGCATGAAAGCCGCTCACCGTGCGATCGATCGCTTCGCCGTGCTCATCGAAACCGCGATAGCGGATATGGCGGTAACGCGGAACGACACCGCGCATTCCCGGAACCGACAGGCAGCCTTCCCAGCCTTCCTCGATTTCCTCATCCAGCGGCACGATCAGCGGATTGACGAGAATGGTTTCCGGAACCGCCTCGGCGTCCGGGTAGCGCGGACTGCTCTCGAAACCGAAGACGACGACCCGCAGGCCGACGCCAATTTGCGGCGCGGCCAGCCCCGCGCCACCGGCGGCGGACATGGTTTCCTGCAGATCCATGATCAACTCGCGCAATGCCTGGCCCGAGAAATCGGTTACCAGTGCCGCCGGCTGCAGCAGGCGCGGGTCGCCCATGCGGAGGATGGTTCGCACAGCCATTTGACTTGTTTCCGATCTTTTTTGGCAAATGAATGGGGATATTTTGCCCACATATTTCTGGATTGTCGCACCTGCTTGCATTCGCACCGGCGCCAAGACACCGATATTTGCCCGTTAGCGAGGGTTCCGCACCCGTGCGTATAATGTCGGCATCATCGGTCCGTGCGACTCAGGGAGGCAGCCATGTGGACCATTTTTGCCAGTACGTTCGTCGGCTTGCTGCTGGGCAGCGCCATCGGCGGCGAATTCTCGCTTTTCGGGGCCATTGCCGGCGCGCTTGTCGGCGGCTACTTTCTCCGGACCCGACAGCCCGCGGAGATGAGCCACCGGCAGATGGAGCAGCGCCTGCTCCAGCTAGAAACGAGCCTCACCGAGCAGCGCAACGAGCTCGAGATGCTGCGCCGACTGGTCGTGCCGGCTGCCCCGCCTGCCGCACAAACCGCAGAATCCTCCACGCCGCTGCCCGTGCCCGAGCACCCTGCTGAACCACCGGAGCCGGTCGCGGCCGCAAACGCCGCCACCGTCCGCCTAACGCCTTCGGGACAGGCGCCTGGCGGGCGCTGGGTTGACCTCGATGCCCTGGTCGCCTCGATCAGACCAGCGGTCAGTTCCGGGACGGCGGCTGCGCAGTCCGAACCCGAAACGGCCAACGCCCTCCCCGACCCGATGGCCGCCTTCCTGAAATCCACGCTCGGCATCGACGGAGAAAAAGTGCGTGTCCCCCGCTGGCTCAAGTGGTTCCGGGAATCCAACCCGCTCGCCAAGATCGGCATCGTCCTCCTCTTTTTCGGTGTCGCTTCGGCGCTGCGCCTGGCGATCGACCATGGCTTGCTGCCCGTGCCGGTGCGCCTAATCGCCACGGCGGTTGCCGCCATCTCGCTGATCGCCTTCGGCATCGCCAAGGTGCGTGATGCCCGCCACCGCGTCTTCGGGCTGGCGCTGCAGGGCGGCGGCTTCGCGCTGCTCTACCTCGTCGGCTACTTCATGCTCACCCGCTACGCAATGATCGGTCAGGGGCCGGCGTTCGCCGCCTTCGCCGCGCTTGGCTTCGGCTGCGTCGCCCTCGCCGCGCGCCAGGACGGCCCGGCGCTGGCGGTACTCGGCCTCTCCGGCGCCTTCCTCGCCCCGGTGCTTGCCGGCGGCGACGCGCAGACGCCGCTGCCACTCTTCCTTTATTTCACGCTGCTCAACATATTCATTCTCGGCGTCGACTGGTTCAGGGCGTGGCGCATCCTCAACATCGCCGGCTTCGTGTTCACGCTGGCAGTCGGCATGGTCTGGGCGATCGGCAACTACCATCCGCCGCACTACCTGGTGACGCAGGTCTTCGTCATCCTCTTTCTCGCCGCCTACTCGGCGATGCCGGTCGCCACCATTCTCTTCCGCGCGCCCGGCAGCGCCGGGTGGCAGGATGGCATGCTGCTCTTCGGCACGCCGCTCGTCGGCGGCTTCCTGCAGGCGCAACTGGTTGGCGATACGCCCTACGCTCTGGCGTGGAGCGCCCTGGTCGGCGCGCTCTGGTACTTCCTGCTCTGGGGGCTGATCGTGCGCCGCGCCAGCAGCGCCTTGCCGGTCATTGCCTACGCCCATCTCGGCATCGCCGCTTTCCTCGTAACCATCGCCGTGCCGCTCGCCTTCGATGCCCAAGTGACTTCCGCCTTCTGGGCCGCCGAGGGCGCCGCCGTTCTCTGGTACGGCATCCGCACGCAGCGGGCGCTGGCCCAGGCCACCGGCCTGCTGATGCAGCTCGCGGCCGGCGTCGCCTTGTTTCTCGGCTGGCCCGCGCTGCATCGCGGACTGCCGGTGGCCAACGACGCAGTGCTCGGCGCCGCCCTTCTGGTCGCCGCCGCGCTCTTTTCGACCCGCCTCCTGCACCGGATCGCCCGGACGACACCGGTGCCGCCCGTGCTGCCGCTGGGCTGGGCGGCGCTGTGGTGGTTCGCCACCGGCTTCTCCGAGATTTCCCGCTGCGCGCCGTGGGCGCTGCAGCCGTCGTACCATTTGCTGTTCATCGCCGCTTCGGTGGTCGCGGTCGATGGACTCAGCATGCGCTGGCGCTGGCCGCAATTGCGGGCCGCCAGCCTGCTCCTGACCGCCACGGCGGTGTTGTCGGCGGTCGTCACCATCGGCCGCGTCGGGCACCCCTTCGCCGGCTTCATGGCCTTCGCGCTGCCGCTCGCGCTCGTCCTTCACCAAGTTCTGCTCGCCGCCGACGAGAGGCGCGGCGCACCGTTCTTCCAGACCATTAGACATGTCGGCGGCTGGTGGCTGCTGCTCGCCTCACTGGTGCTGGAAGCGTCATGGCAGGCCGAGCGCCATGCCCAACCGCCCCACTTCTGGGCTTTCGTTGCCGTCGTTGCCTTGCTGGCGGCAGGCATCGCTTTGGTCGCCTGGGGTGCGAAGCGCGGGTTGTGGCCGTTCGCCATCGCCGAAGGGCGCTACGTTCCGCTGGGCGTCTTCCCGGCACTGGCCGGGCTGGTCTTCCTGGTGCCGTTGGGCAACGTCACGCTTTCCGGTGAGGACGGNCTGGGCTGGCCTTATCTGCCGCTACTCAACGTCTTCGACGTCACGCAGCTTGCCGCCGCCGCGTCGCTCCTGCTGTTGGCGACCNTGTTGACGGCCGAACAAGCGCGCCTCCTGCGCGGCGTAGTTGTCGCCATGGCGTTTATCTGGCTGTCTGCCCTCGCCGGGCGCATCGCACACCATTGGGGCGGCGTACCATTCGCGGCCGGGCCGCTGCTGCAGTCAACGCTCTTCCACGCGCTGCTCACGCTGTTGTGGACAATCACCGCCATCGCCACCCTGATCCTCGCCTCGCGCCGCGGCCTGCGCGTGGCGTGGTTCGGCGGCATCACGCTGCTCTGCGTCGTCGGCGCCAAGCTGCTGCTTTTTGATGCCGCCGGGCGGGGTACCCTGACCTGGTCGGCAACCTTGGTCGGTGTCGCGCTGCTTGTCCTCGCGGCCAGCTATTTCGCCCCACTGCCGCCGGAAAAGCCCGGGACGCCGCACGGAGAAGCCGAATAGCGTTATCGTTACGCTCCTTTTCCCATCACCCACCGACCGCCAATGATTCCCGAACCCGACCGCCTGGCGGCAACGCTGTCCGCCGATGCCCAGCGCCAGGCCGCCCACGTCGCGCAGGACGCCTTCGCCACCGTCTTCCGGCTGACCGTCGACGGCAATGCGGGCGCGAGCGAGGGCGCGCTGGCCGAGGTCGGGCAGCGCTGCCGCAACTGGTGTGCCGCCGGCGCCAACGGTGAGGCGCGCACGCTGCGCCGCGCCCTGCTCGCCGCCGGGCTTGACCAGTGGGGACTAGCCTACAGCCAGGCCTTCGACCTGGCTGCAATCGCTCCGCTGAGNNCGCTGCTCGATTCGCTCCGGAGCACCATGGATGCCGCCGAGGATGCACGCTTCCAGCAGGNATTTGCGCAGATCGACGAGGTCGAGANCGACGCGATCGANTTCAAGATCGAACTGCGCCGCAACATTCATCTGGCGCTCTGGCACGCGATGATTGCCTGCGATGACAGCGCCGAGGCGCAGCGCATCGTACGCGCACTGGGCAGCCTGATGCTGGCGCTGACCAGGCGCATGCCGCTGCTTGGCTGGCGGCTGCTGGCCGATGCGCTGACCAGCATCCAGATCCGCCTGCTGGACCGTGAAAAGCCGGCTGGCCGAATGGCTGAAGAGGCGACGCAGCAGTTGTTCGCCGCGCTGCGCCAGAGCCTGCCACCCGAGCAGTATCAGGCGATACTCGCCCTTTCCGGGCAGGCGCTTCTGGCCTGGCAGCAGGCCAGACACCCGGCGACGTGATTGGCCGCAGCCCGCATGCCGTCGGTTGCGGTCGACCGGGAATTTCGCCCTATTTCCGGACGATCACCCCGCAAGCCTGGCGCGCGCCGGAGTTGCCGGTCGGCTGGGTCTTGAAGTCGTCCGGTGCGACGTGGACGATGACGCTGCGCCCGACGACACTGTTGCCCCCCTCGCCGAGACTCAGTCCGTCAAGATAGGCAGTCATCGTGGCAACGCCGGCGGCGTTGGCGATCAGTTGCGGCATGTCGCCGGCGTGGTGCTCCGGGTGTTCAGGGTTTCCGTGCGGCTTGGCGCCGGGGTTGAAGTGACCGCCGGCGCTGGTTCCGTCAGGCGCGCTGCAATCGCCCTTCTCGTGAATGTGGAAGCCATGCGCGCCCGGCGTCAGTCCATTGACCTCGGCAACGACCCGGATCTTGTCCCCCGCCTGGGCAAAACTGACCACGCCGCTCACGCGATTGCCCTGGGTCGGCGCCAACTGCGCCGTCGCACCGTCCGCCTTGCCCGTTCCCATCCCGCCCGCGCAGGCCGTCAACAGGCCGGCAGATGCCAGCACCCCAACAAGAATGAACTTTTGCATTTTTGATGTCTCCACTTGTCTGCATATCCATGAATATCCATAATCGGCGACTTGACTCGGCAACCCGATACAGTCCGAGCCCCGTCACCTAACCTGGCAAACCATGCAAAACGAAACACTGCGGCCGGAATCCACCCCGGGCGGACTGGAAAACTTCAGTCCGCTCATCGACACGGGTCGGATTGCGCATGCGCCCGGCACGCTGGTCGACAAGTACGGCCGCCGGGTGACCTACGTCCGCCTGTCGATCACCGACCGTTGTGATTTTCGCTGTACCTATTGCATGGCCGAGGAAATGACTTTCCTGCCGCGCCACGAAGTGATGAGTCTCGAAGAATGCCTGCAGCTTGCTACGGTGTTTGTCAGTCTTGGCGTCAATAAGTTGCGTATTACCGGCGGCGAGCCGCTGGTGCGCAAGAATGCGATGTGGCTGATCGAGCGCCTCGGCGCCCTGCCCGGCCTCGACAATCTGGTCATCACCACCAACGGCTCGCAACTCGAGCGCTTCGCCCCGGCGCTCAAGGCCGCCGGCGTCAAACGGATCAACATCAGNCTCGACACGCTCCGAACCGANCGTTTCAAGACGATCACCCGCATCGGCGACCTCGGCAAGGTGCTGGGCGGCATCAAGGCCGCGCAGGCGGCNGGNTTCAAGCGGACCAAGCTGAACGCGGTGATGATGCGCGGCACCAACGANGACGAATTTGGCGACCTCGTCCAGTACGCGCTCGACAACGAACTCGACCTTTCCTTCATCGAAGAAATGCCGCTCGGCGACATTCACGGGCGCAGCGGGACCTATATCTCGTCCGAGGAAACCCGAGAACTGCTGGCCCGGCGCTTCGAACTGATCCCCTCCACCGAATCGTCCGGCGGCCCGGCGCGCTATTGGCGGATCCCCGGGTCGGAATCGCGCATCGGCTTCATCTCGCCGCACAGCCACAACTTCTGCGACAGCTGCAACCGCGTGCGGATCACTGCCAAGGGCGAGCTTTACCCGTGCCTCGGGCAAAACGATGCGCTGCACCTGATGCCCATCCTGCGCGAGCACCCGGGCGAAGATGCCCCGCTGCGCCAGGCGATTATCGACAGCATGGGCATCAAGCCCTATGGGCACGACTTCACGCAGCAGATGGAGGCGCCGCAGGTGGTGCGCTTCATGTCGATGACCGGCGGCTGATTTTCTGCCTTTTCCGGCGGTCGACCGGCGAAGTCAGGGATAGACCTTGCACAGCCCGGGCATGTAGATCGGCTTGGCAACCAGCCCGAGCAAAGTGAAAAACAGCGACATGGCAAGCAAAAAGGCGACCCGCCGGGCCGCCTTCCTGTGCTGCGTCACCAGATCCTTGCAGGGCTGGCAAAAACTCATCGGTGCCTGACTACAAGCCGCGCAGCGCCCGCTTGCGCTCGATTTCGGTCAGGAAGCGCTTGCGCAGGCGAATCGACTTCGGGGTCAGCTCGACCAGTTCGTCTTCCTCGATGAACTCGACAGCAGCTTCCAGGCTCAGCTGGACCGGCGGCACCAGGCGCACTGCTTCGTCGGTACCGGAGGCACGGACGTTGGTCAGTTGCTTGCCCTTGATCGGGTTGACCACGAGGTCATTCTCGCGGCTGTGGATACCGATGATCATGCCTTCGTACAACTTGTCGCCCGGATTGACGAACATGCGGCCACGGTCCTGCAGCTTCCACAATGCGTAGGCGACAGCTTCGCCGTTGTCCTGCGAAACCAGCACGCCATTGCGCCGCTCGGCGACATTGCCTTCCTTGACCGGGGCGTATTCGTCGAAGACGTGGCTCATCAGGCCGTTGCCGCGCGTCA